>CEQP01045012.1_pt1 | contig 24279 bp, 20 predicted proteins | sample 356291 | NCBI WGS metagenome assembly CEQP01 (sample SAMEA2621221, study PRJEB7988) | marine metagenome | isolation source: saline water (ENVO:00002010), including | reverse complement strand
ACTACTTAGAGGTAAGACACTATCTACTTTTGCTTCACTTTTCCCCCGTTCTATTTCTAAATCATTCAAAATAAGATATTTTTTGTTTCTAAACTCAATGAATAGAATAGGGTCTGGCGCCTTGAAAGATGTCCTGTAGAATAAATCTGATGAATTCTTCGTATTATCATATATTAATTTGGAAACTTTCATTTCTTGACTAATATACAGGATTTATGCATAAAGAAAAAATTGTTGCCAAGAGACTGACTTTTATTTAAGATAATATATATGTTTAACGTAACTGAAAAAGCTGCAAAAGAGATAGAAAGACTGCTTATAGATGAAGAAATGGAAAATGCATTCCTTCGAATTAGAGTAGTACCTGGTGGATGCTCTGGTTTTTCATATGAAATGGGGTTTGACGATGAAATCGATGAGTCAGATCAGGTTTTTGATAAATTAAGCGTAAAAGTTGTAATAGATAAATTTAGCTTTCCTCATCTAGAAGGAGGGGCTTTGAATTTTACTGATGGACTTAGTGGTTCTGGTTTCGGGATAGAAAATCCCAATGCTACTGCGAAATGCGGTTGTGGTTCCTCATTTGCTGTATAAACTCAAGATAAGTAAATTTTTCTAGTCAAAAGAATTAATGTTGTCAAACCAATACCAATTGTAATTAAAGATAGAACTGGTTCTCCAGTAATAAATTTTATTAAACCATATATCATTAGCAACACAGCTAACGCAAGAACAGCCGCTTGAGTTAAAGGGTAAATAATACTTTCTTTTTCTGATTTTTCTTTTGTAATATTTATATTCCAGAAACCTGCTGGATGAATTTTATTGTAAAACTTTTTTAAGGTTTCGGGGCTCTCTGGCTTAGTCGCAAAAGTTACAAGTAGTCCAATAAGTATAGAAAAAGGAATTATAAGAATTTTGCTAAAAAAACTTACAGCAATAACATCAAAAAAGTCTAGCAAATAAAAAAGTATGCTAAAACATACTGAAGAAATAAGAGCCGAAATCTCTGACCAAGAATTAATTCTCCACCAAAACCACCTAGCAATTAAAAAGAAACCAAGCCCAGAACTAACGCTCCATAGAAATATCCATGCTTTACCAATGTTATCAATAAATAAGCCAACGATTAGGGCTATCAAAAGAAATAAAATTGTAAAGATTTTAGACATTTGTACATAGTGTGACTCTGATTCATTTTTCTTATAAAATCTTTTGTATAAATCATTTATTAAATACGATGATCCCCAATTCACTTGCGTACTAATAGTCGACATATACGCAGCTAACAGTGTTACTATTAAAAAGCCCCTTAATCCGCTACCCACATAGTCTCTAATTAAAACTGGATAGATAGTTTCGTTATCAAAATTAGCAGAGATTGGTAATGGAAAAATAATTAAAGTGCAAACTCCTATTACAAGCCAGGGAGCAAACCTTAAAACATAATGGTTTAGAACAAACCATATAGACCCAATAGCACCATCTTTCTCTGATTTTGCGGAACATAATCTCTGAATTATATATCCCCCTCCATCTGAGTTATGAGAAGACCACCAAACAATTGTTCCATAAATCAAAAAAGTCATAAAATCATCAGTATTAAATAACGAAGGGATCATAGTAAGTTTTTCTTTGGGTATATTTTTCACTAATTCAAAATAATTATTAATGCCACCGATTTCTGCTGAGTTAATCAAACAAACGGCCAAAATTATAGACCCTGCAAATGCAATGAAATATTGGATGAAATCATTAACAACTACCCCTTTTAATCCAGAAGAAGTTGTATAAAAGAGAGCTACAAATGTAACTAATATGAGCAACAAAGTGCTATCAAAACCTAATATAGTATTAAATATTTTCAAGAATGCGCTAATAATCCATCCTGTAATAATGAGATTGAAAAATGTTGAAAAGTAAAAAGCTTTGAATATCCTTAAGTATTTTGCTGGAGGTCCAGCATATCTAAGCTCTATGAGCTGATTGTCTGTAATAACTTCTGCTCTCCTCCAATATCTAGAAAAGAAAAAAATTACTAGACAATGCGTGAATAGGAAAGACCACCAAAACCAATTTTGCCAAATACCTGGATCTCTTATCCAAGAAATAACAACAATTGGTGTATCAATAGAAAGGGTTGTTGCAACCATAGAGGTTCCCACAAGCCACCATGGTAAATTTTTATCAGATACAAAATATGAGCTTAGGTTCTTTGAAGCTTGTTTTTTAAGGTAAAGACCGATTAATGAACTAAGTATTAAATAGCTAGCTATAATCAGCAAATCAAAAGTTGATAGAATCTTTAGAAAATCTAGGTAAATCATTTAATTAAATTCTTTCGAGCTTTTAATTTTAAATTATTAATATTACTTAATTTCTTTTCTATATTATTTATATCTTTATACAATGTATTTACTATTTTTACTGCTTCCTTTGGTCTTAATGGGTCTAAAATCAGGTCTCCGCCATTTAAAAAAAATCTCTCTATAATATCCTCCTGTGAAAAATGTTTAGTAAGTGCCCCCATCCTTATAGAGTCTGAGAGAACCAAACCTTTATAGTCAGCATTTCTTAAGATTCCCATTACATTTCTAGACATCGATGCAGGAATCATTTCTTTATCTATTGAAGAATAATAAACATGATTAGTCATAACAAGCTCTACTTTATTAATCAAATCTATGAAAGGCTTGATATGAGTTGAATTTAATCTTTTTATATCTAGTTCCGAGGTGACAATATCAACATGTGTATCACCTTTTGCTGCTCCATGCCCAGGGAAATGTTTAATGCAGGGTATAACATTATTTAAATATGCCGCTTCAATAAAAAGAGAAGCTATACTTACAACTTCAGATGGATCAGACGAATAGCATCGTTCATTCAATATTTCTTCATCAAATTCATTGATATCTACTACTGGAGCCAGATTAAAGGATATCCCATTATTGTATAACTCTTTATTGATATCCGTGAATTTCATTCTATCGTTCTCTTCGTAATCATTACATCGATGGCCAAATCCATTTTCTGCATCTACAAAAAAAAGAATCTTGTTTTTAGAATTGTTTTGAAGTTTCTCTTTCATAAAATTAAATCTTTCTAATGAAAATTTTGCATCTTCCTTAAAAACTACTTTTTCTGTTGCAAAAAGAATAAATGCATCAAAATTAAATTCTTTAATTAATTCTATGGCCTCATCAATAGAAGAGTCAGAGTTAACGTTTATTCTTGGGATTATTAGATTAGATAAATTATTCATGATTCTACGGGTGTGCTATCTTGCCCAAAAGTAATTTCTCTTTTGATCCAGTCAGATTTCTGAGATTTAATCTTGTGTTCGTTAATCTTAAATAACCAAGAAGTGCGAACAAAATAGATTCTTTATATTTTGCAGGAACATCCAAGTTGTCAGAAATAGCAAACTCTAATCTTGGCAATCTGTCTTTAAGATTAGATATAATAAATTTATTTCTTACTCCACCACCTGATAAAATGACCAAATTAGGTTTGGAAAAGGGGAAAATAAAATTTTCGTATGATCTAGCAATAGATTCTACTGTAACCATAGATAAAGTTGCTAATAAGTTATTAAAAGGGATTTTTTTCTTTAATGAGTAATTATATAAATCATTTGCATATTCTATCCCGAACTCCCTGTTACCTGTTGATTTGGGTGGAAGTATCTTAAAATAAGGGTTAGAAAGTATCTTCTTGAGCAAGTGAGAATCAACTTTCCCCCTACTTGCCATTAAACCGCTTTGATCAAAGAAAACTTTACCTTTTGTTTTTAATTGAACCACTTTGTCTATCAATGAATTTGCTGGTCCAGAGTCATAGCCTATGCATTGAGACAAGTTACGTTCAACTAATGTTGCATTAGCAATGCCTCCCAAATTTTGACATATAAATGGTTTTTTAATTTTTGGGAAAAGATAATAATCTAATATAGGGATAAGAGGAGCACCTGTTCCACCCGCAACTATATCTTTTTTTCTAAAATCAAAAATGGTTGTTATCCCTGTCGACTGTGCAACTAAATCGGCTTCCGTTATTTGAACAGATACAGTTCTATTTAGATCCTGCGAGTGATGAATCGTTTGACCATGTAGGCCAATTGCATCTATACGCTTGCTTTCAATTTTATTCTTTTTTAGAAAAGAATTGACTTTTTTAGACACAAAATTTCCTAATTTTAAGCTTAGACTTTCAATATCATATATTCTAGAATTTGGTCCTGAGTTAAGAATTTCTTGTCTCAAAACTGTAGGATATTTAAACGTGCTGGTATGCAAAAGCTTGATAGACTTTTTTTTAAAATCTACTAGACAAATGTCTAAGGCATCAGCTGAGGTTCCAGAATTAATTCCAATTATTCTCATAATCTAATTATTACAATACTATTATCATTTAAAAAAGGTCTTTAATAGATATAGTTTTAGAAAGAATTTCAGCCTCCTTATAATTTAGTTCTTTTTTATACATAACAATTGCGATTCTTATACTCCATTTGCTACTTCGTAGTAATTTAATGGATTTGTCTTCATCTATTTTAAGTATGAATGACAAATTCCTTATTGCTCGTGCGCGAAGTTTTTCAGTAATCGGCTTAATATCAATCATCATATTTTTAAATATTCTTTCGGCTTTAATCATCGCTGTAGTTGTAATAATATTTAAGACATTTTTGGTTATAGTGCCAGACTTGAGTCTTGTCGATCCAGAAATAAATTCTGGTCCTACCTCGAGAACAATGTCAATATCTGAAAGCTTGGTTTTTTGCTTGTTGCATGTAATAAAAATCGTTTTAGACTTAAGCTTCTTTGCGTAGTTGATTGCTGAAATTACATAACTAGTTTTTCCACTTGCAGAAATTCCAACCAAGAGGTCATTAGACGAAAATTTTTTATTTATTAAAGTTTTTCTAGAGGCGATTTTAGAATCTTCTGCTCCCTCTATGGCATTAAAGATAGCTTTGTTACCGCCTGCTATAATTGCTTGAATTTGTTTTGGGGATGTTCCAAAAGTTGGGGGACATTCTGCCGCTTCCAAAATTCCAAGTCTTCCACTTGTACCAGCGCCAACAAAGAATATTCTTCCACCTCTCGAAAATACATCGAAGAAGAGCTGAGATGCTTTAGCTATTTTTTTAGAATTTAACTTTAGGATTTTGTTAATCTTTCTTTCTTCTTTAACAAAAGAGTCAACCAGTTGAACAAATGTTTTATTATCTGTTTTTAGTCCCTTATTAGTTTTCTCAGTTGATAGTTTTGAAAAAATATCTTTCATTCTATACCTCAATAGCTTAATTATAACAAAGAACATTTCTCTTGGTCTTTAAATATTCATAATTTCTATTAAAATATACTAATCCTATGAGTATTATCAAAACCGCGTTAATAAGTGTTTGGGACAAATCTAATCTTGATAATATAGCAAAAAAGCTTTCTGATATTGGTATAGAAATTATTTCTAGTGGTGGAACAGCAAAATTCCTTCGTGAAAAGAACATTGAGGTAAAAGATGTTTCTGATATAACTGATTTTCCTGAAATGCTTGATGGTAGAGTGAAGACTCTACATCCAAAAATACATGCTGGAATTCTCGCTATCAGAGATAACCCACAACATAAGATTGATTTAGAAAGTGAATCGGTCAAACCAATTGATTTAGTAATTGTTAATTTCTATCCTTTTGAAAAAACTATAGAAAAGGAAAATGTCGCTTTTCAGGAAGTTATAGAGAATATTGATATCGGTGGCCCAACTATTGTTAGAGCTGCTTCTAAAAATTTTCAAGATGTTACTGTAATTGTTGATCCTTCTGACTATGACTCATTAATGAAAAAAATATCTAAAAATACTTTAGAGATTGAAAAAGAATCGAATTACGAATTTGCTAAAAAAGCTTTAGCCTATGTTACTAAATATGATGCTGCTATCTCTAATCATCTAGGCAAATTGAATCTAGATAATTCAAAAAAGAAAATGCCGGACACTTTAACTCTTCATTATAAAAAGTCATATGATTTACGATACGGTGAAAACCCTCATCAAGATGGATCTTTTTTTGTTCAAGACAATATTACAGAAGCATGTATTGCAAATTCAATTCAATTGCAAGGTAAAGAGTTATCCTTAAACAATATTTATGATGCGGATTCTTGTTTTGAAACTGTTAAAGAATTCGATTCTAATGCATGTGTAATTGTTAAGCACAATAATCCTTGTGGGGTGGCAGAACATGAAAACACATTGCAAGCTTATATTGACGCAAGAGACTGTGATCCTGTAAGCGCATTTGGCGGAATTGTTGCTTTTAATAATGTTGTTGAAGAAGATGTTGCTAAAGAGATAACTAATACTTTCATTGAGGTTTTAATTGCTCCAGATTACTCAAATGATGCTCTTGAAATTTTAAAATCAAAGAAGAATCTTAGAGTCCTTAAAAGTCCAGCTATTGTAAGAGGAAATGAAAAACTTATGGATATAAAGAAAGTTGTTGGTGGAGTTTTATACCAAGATGCTGACGTTACATCGGATGAAGACTTTACAGATTACAAGGTTGCAACTGAGAGAGCTCCTTCTGATGAAGAATTAAAAACATTATTGTTGGCATGGAAAGTTTGTAAAAATGTTAAATCTAACTCAATAGTTTTTGCTAGAGATAATAAGACAGTTGGGATAGGTGCTGGGCAAATGAATAGAGTAAATTCTGTTCAATTAGCGACTATAAAGGCTAAAGATCACTATGGAACTACTGATTCTGTAATGGCCTCAGATGCTTTTTTCCCTTTTAGAGATGGTATAGATGAGGCAGCAAAAGCAGGGATAACTGCAATAGTCCAACCTGGTGGGTCAATAAGAGACGATGAAGTTGTAGCTGCAGCAAATGAGAGAAATATTGCCATGATATTTGTTGGCGTTCGTCACTTTAAACACTAATCAAATAAAATTATTTTTTTTTCTTTAATTAGAGTACCTAGAGAGTAGTCTAACGCTGTAACTGAAACATTATAATCAGTTAAAGCCCTGTTGTGTTTAGTTTTGGCCTTAATTAAGTCTCTTTGTGCTTGAAGAACATCTCTAGTTTTAGACATTCCTAATTCAAACAATTCCTTTTCTATGTCTAACATCTGCATATGTAGGGATATATTTAATTCGGATGCTTCTACCTCTTTAATGCTGGATGCAACCTTCCTGTAAGATCTTCTTGCTTCAAATTGAATAGAATCAAGTAACTGATCTAGTTCAATCAACCGCTGCGTTTTTCTAGCAATTGCTTCTTCGTATTCTCCTTTAGCTTCATTATTGAATAGAGGTATAGTCAAACTGGCTCCAATGCTCCAATAGCGATTGTCCATGGATTCTAAATTGTTCATTGAATCTCTTAATTTTCCGTCATACTTTGTCGCAATTTTTGGTTGTCCCAAAATGGCAGAGGAATAACTTGAGTTCTTTTCTCCACTTAGTCCTGTATATCCTAATGTCGCCTCAATATCAAAATCTGGAAGTAATTGATTAGAATAATATTCAGCAAGGTCACTAGAATTTTCTATCATCATTGACCCTTGTTTTACTTCGGGACGATTTTTAATAGCAATAGAAACTAATTCATTGGGGTTAACTTTTGAAGGAGTCTTTTTTGTTACTTTCCCATCTACTTGTAGTTCTTCAGTAATAGGTAACGACATTGCTATCTTCAATAAATCAAGTGACTCCTTGTAGCTATTCTCAGATTTAACTAAATCAGATTGTCTAAGAGCAACTTCAGATTTTGTTTGTAGCAATGCAATTTTAGGTAGTGTGCCAAGTTCTACTTCTTGCTCGTTCTTAATAAACAAATCGACAGCCAACTCTAAAGATAATTTAGAAAGTTCGTAATTCATTTTCCTATATACCGCATTCCAATATTTATTCTCAACATCAAGAATCGTATCTGAAATAATTTTCTCTAATTGTACTTTTGATATTTTGCTATTTCTTCTAGCTATAACAATCTTTGTATTGTTAATATTTGGTCCAAAATCTTTCAATATGTTTTGACCTATAGTAAATTCTAGACCTGTATCCCACTTTGGACTAATAGCACTTGTTCCTAAATCTGTTTTAGTTTTGTTAATTTCGAAATCAAAAACTTTATAATAAGTTCCAGTTGGTAAATAACCCTCTAGTCCTATATTTGCATAAGAAATATCTTCATTAACTACATTGTTTTTAGCAAAGGCAGATGTAGATGGTGATGTTGAATCTGTAAAATTAAAACTAATTCCAATACTCGGATCGTAAAGAGCATTAGAACCTTTGACAGAACCTTGTTTGAATCGTATCTCTGCTTCTTGTAGTTGGATATTCTTATTATTTTTAAGTGCAAAAGTAATCGCATCATCTAAAGATATAGAAAATGCAGAAGTCGTTAGAAAAAGGAAAGTGAACAGAAACTTTCTTAACATTACTATTAATTTATCTGATTATAAAAAAAAAGGGAGTCCTAATTTTAGGACTCCCCAGAATAGTTAAAACCAAGTACTACTTAGTAGCAGCAGGAGCTTTGAAGAAGTCATCAATAAAGATCATTAATCTTGATTGAAACGCCCAAATGTTTCCTTCTGTTTCTAGTAGAGACTTAGATCTAGCTTTTGAATAGTTAGAATAGGATTGTGCAATTAATGCATCTTCTAAACCACTACCTACGTCAATATAAGAACCGATAAATGCAAGTTCTACACCATCAACTAAGTTAGTTGAGTATGTAGCTTCATATTCAGTACCTATATATTTGTCTAAAGAACCTGCAGTACCTGCAGAACCACCGGCGTTAGCGCCAAGGCTTTGGTCAGCTGGTTTGTCATTTTCATGCCAAGCCATAATTACAGCTAAGTTAAGGTTATCACCATTAGCCATGCCATAATCAACCGCTCCTTTAAGGTATTTAGCATTTATAACACTACCTGATCTCTGATAAAGAGTAGGAATAACGTGCTTAAATAGCAATTGGTCTAAATTGTATGCACCATTGAATCTTACAATCGAACCTTCATAGTCGTTGTTACCAGCTGATGTGTTAGATTGGTCACCTGGTGACATACCTACTTCAAGCAAAATTTTGCTAAATGGAGCAGTAGGATAAAGTTCGAGTCTACTCATTAATACATAGTTATTACGTGTAACAGTTAATTGGTCAGCGTTAGCTAAACTCAATTCACCGTAGGCACCTGTGTACTCTGTATGCCACATATAGTCAGAAGTTTTCCATTGCACATATGCACTATAAAGTGCTAGAGCCATGTCAATTTCTGATCTACCACCACCAATATCCATGTTATTTTGTTCGATATATGGGAAGTAGTAACCACCATATGTTAGTGCGCCATTATTAATAATGACCGCAGCGGCTAAGTAGTCTACAGTTTGACCGTTACCTTCGAATAACCCAAAAGAGTTATCTGCAGCAACGTTGCCTGAGTCTGGGCTATCGTGGTCAGAACCACCGCCTAAATAGTCAGAAACTAAGACTAGTGTTAAGCTACCCATAGGTGTACCGAATCCTTTTAACCATAGTAAACGATCAACGTTAAATCCTTTATCTGAATAAGGATCATGTCCACCGTTTGCATAAGTTCCTAGACCCCAATCAAATGGTTGTCTACCGATTCTTACGAAACCTCTTTCACCTAAATTGATATCTGCGTGCATAAACTTAACAGTAAATGTGCCATAGTCTTCAGACACAGCATCGTCACCCCAAAGGAATGTACCGTTAAATCTGTCAGTATATCTTAGGTCGTCCATGACGACACCGCCACCTTCTGAACCATCTGAGTCTTCACCAAAAAGACCACCAGTAGCACCACCAGCAATTGCGTTACTTAAAACATCAAGTGTTGTTCTAATTGTAACAGCATCACTAAGTACTAACTGAGGTGATAGACGAAGAGTCATATCAGCGAAATGGATATTCTCACCAGTAGTATCAGCATCTAAACCGCCGCCCATATCGTTAAGTTCGGCAGGTGTTAAGATGTTGTGATAAGTACCATTCTGAATGGTTCTCCAACGGAATCTCATGAAACTCGGGAATCCACCAAGACTAAGTTCTACAGCAAAAGTAGGAATAGCTAAACCTAAAGCGAATACCAGAGTTAATACATATTTCATTATACGCATCCGTCCTTACCTCCTATTTGTAAAGATAAATAACAATAAGGCATTTTTAGGTGCTAAGTCAAGGGTTTTATTAATTTTTTGTTAATAAAATAGGTCTAAATTCACTCTCATTTTTCCTAAAAACCCCTAAATTAGCAAAAAACTAATAATATAGGGGTATTAGATAAAATTCTACAAATCAAATATTTTTCCTGGATTCATGATGTTGTTTGGATCAATGGTCTTTTTTAGTGCCTTCATTAATGGCAAAGAATCCTTATGTTCGAGTGATAAATAGTCTTTTTTATTTAGCCCGATTCCATGTTCTCCAGTAATTGTACCTCCTAACTCTAATGACTTAGAGACCAGTTTGTCACTAAACTTCCTAATAACTTCAAAATCATTTTTCTTCTCAGGATCGTAAAGCACAGTTACATGAAAATTTCCATCTCCTACATGACCAATAATTGGCGCTCTAAGATTAAACTTCTTAATTTCTATTTCCGCGAATTCTATGCATTCAGCCAAATTTGTTATTGGAACACAAGCATCGGTTGCGTAAACACGTGAGTTCGGCTTAAGTGCTTTTACCGACCAATACACATCGTGTCTGGCTTTCCACAGCTTATTTCTTTCTTCAAAATCTTTAGACCAGCTAAATTTAAATCCATTATTGCTATTGCATATATCGTTTGCATTATTTACTGATTCGATATTTGAATCTTCTGTTCCGTGTAACTCAAAAAAAAGTGTTGGTTTGATTTCTAATCCTGTAAGTTTTGAAAACTCTATGCTGATTTCCATTTGGTCAGAATTTAAGAGTTCTATTCTTGCTACTGGTATTCCATATTGAATGATTTCTTTAACTGAATTAACTGCATCACTTACTGTCTCGAAATGACAAATGCCGCTAATAATACTTTCAGGTACAGGGTTAAGTCTTAATTGAATTTCAGTTATTATGCCCAGCGTTCCTTCAGAACCAATAAATAAACCATTTAAATTATAGCCAGATGAAGTTTTTTTAGATCGACCACCAGTTCTAATAATCTCGCCACTAGGAAGTACAATTGTGAAACCTAATACGCTTGTTTTCATCGTTCCATATCTTACGGCCATTGTTCCAGAAGCTGATGTTGCGCACATCCCTCCAATAGTTGCATCAGCACCAGGGTCTATTGGAAAAAAGACTCCTTTGTCTTTAAGGTAATTATTTAGCTGTATTCTCGTTACAGCAGCCTCTACTCTGCAATCAAAGTCATCATTGTTTACTTCGAGGATTTTATTGAAGTTCTCCATGCTAATTGATATACCATTTTCGTTTCCAACAACTTGTCCTTCAAGAGATGTGCCAGCAGCAAACGGTACAACAGGGATTTTAAATTTATTGCATAATTTAAGTATGTTTGAAACTTCTTCAGTAGAATTTGGGAAAGCAACACCGAATGGCAATACTGGATCAAAAATATCTTCACCCTTAGAATAATTAGATCTAACGCTTTCTGAAACGCTGAATCTATCATTAAGCAATGACGACATCTGGGTAATAAATTCTTCTCGTGTGCTCATACAAATAAGTATAAAACAATAAGAAGTTTTTATATTTTTTTAATAAATTCTTTAACTATTCTTTTTCTGTTTTATCGCCGCCCATCCAAGATGGTCTTTCGTCCCAAGTCTTACTTATCCAGGAACATCCTTGTAATGATGAAGCAAGAATAACGACTAATATTAAAATCTTTGCAAATTGTTTCAATGTATTCCTCCAGAATATTTTTTGATATATTAATTCATAATCTATTTTTTTCAAAATAAAAAGGGGTAGTTTGATTCTACCCCTTTAAAATAAAGTTTTATTTTTTGTCTCATTAGAATTTAAGCTGTGCTTGTATTCTAAATGTTGTCGTTTCGGCTTGATCTGAAGTTACTGTAGTTTTAGGTCCTAGGTCTTCTTCCAACCATCCATAATCTGCATTAATCTTTAGATTATGGCCAACAAAGAATTTTGAAAGTGTAATTGTTTTTTCTGTTATTTCATCTGATGCTCTGTCAGATTGATCTAGAACACCATATCTAAAACCAGTTACCCAACCATTTCTTATGTGGTAAGAAACTTGGTACCTGGTCCAATTAATGCTTTCAGTACCTTTGCCTAAAGTTTTATCTTTAAGTTCATTAATGGTGTGTTCGAATTCAGCGAATAAACCATTGTACTTTATTCCCGCATCGAATGTAGTGGCTGTCATAGTATAGAAGCTATTGCCTTGAAAGGCTGCTCCATTTTTATCATTTTTGTAATATGCAGTTTCAAAGTCATCTAGACGATCGTCAAATTTACCTCTACTCCCTACAGCATCAAAGTCACCATCGAATTTTAAGTTAACATCTCTCCAATAAAGTCTAGCTGCTCCAAATCTTAGTTTTACACTATCAGATTTTTTTAAGTCTGCTTGGCCATACTTCATTTTACCAAATGGAGTTATCTCTAATCTGTAAACTTCAACTTTGTCCCAACCATCTGATTCATCACCAGATGTACCTTCACCAGCTTGATTAGATTTTAGTTTATTGCCTCCTAAGCCTGCTCCAAGTGCTGCTGTTGCTTTAATTTGACTATTAGGTTCAATCTCCAAACGAATCTGATGGTCTCTTTCAAAAGTTAATTGATTTGCGGATCTATCAACATATTCAAGATTGCTTGAAGATGTTTGCGCTTCAACCGTGAAGGGAAGGTACCACTGACCCATCAATATTTTCCCTTTTCCGAATTTATATCCAAAGTAAGCATCTTCAATCCCGAGACCTGATCCTGATCCAGCACAGTCTGTACCATTTTTATCTGAACATAAAACATATTTATAAAAAATGTTTGGGTTATAAGCATATCCAGAAAAAGCAATTTGAAATCTTCTTGTCATAAAATCGTGTGTTCTGCCTTCTTTACCTTCTATAGAGGCCAAAGAAGAAACAACTCTTGTACCTGAATCTTGTGTACCACTAGCTGCTTGATTGTAGTCTGCGGAATCAAATCTAAATTGTATTCTTGCACCAAGATTTAATTTGAAAGCATCTCCGCCTTTAAATTCAAGTCCTTTACCAGCTTTGTATTTTAATTTGATATCATCAGAATCTTTAGTTAAGTCAGCTGTCACATTTTTAAGGATTCCGGATGAAGAATCTTCTGGTAGTTCTTTGCTAAATACAGTCGAAATAAAGATTAAAGAAAAAAATAAGAAAAAAGGTAGGAAAAATTTATTCATTTAAACCTCTTGAGATACTTAACAGGCTCCTCTAAGCATTCTGGTCTGACTGATACCCCATCATCATATAAACATTCGGTTTTAATTTCTTTCTCCATTATACATTCATCTTTCACTCTCATAGAATTAACATATATATTGATGTTAGCACTTTTTTTCATGTGAGATGAATCTTTTATTGTTTTTTTATATTGCTTTCTAAGTGACTTTGTTTGAAACATGATTTTCTATCTATCCCTGTTATTAATACCCATTTCCTTCTAAGAAAATAACTCCGAAAACTACCAGTATGGAAATCGCAAGTCCAAGTAAGAGTTTTCCAAAATCTTTTGCAACAATAGGGAAAATATATTTAAGCTTATAGTCTTTTCTAGTAGTCGACATTGCCAACTCTCTACCAGACAAGAGGCCAACAAATACCCATGTAGTTGACATTGGAAGATCATTTAGCTCTTTAAAGAAAAATAGGATTGTCGCGTATATTACATCAATGATACTTGTAGAACGTAAATATCTTGAGCCAGTCTTATTTAAAACAATTTTTTGTATTCTTCCGCCCCCACTGTAAAAAATAAAACCTAAGAAACATATACCTAACAACACTACTCCTAATAATAAGGGTAGTGATAATTGTCTTGGCAAGTAGACTGCGATGTTGGCTAAGTCGTGCTGCAGCCAAGCAAACCATAGATACCCACTTGTGGTCCATTGAGCAACTCTCCAGTATTTTATATTCTCAGGTCTAACTTTATCTAACTTTTCGTCGATAAATGAACTTATCACAAGCCAGATTAGATAAGCCGAGACCGCTGCGACACCGTAGCCGACTACAGATTTAATTACTATCTTTTCTAAAACAATACTAGATGCAAAAACCGAAAATACTAAAAAAGTAGTAGAAACTGGAATCCCGAATCTAGTTAAAACAAGAAGAATTGCTGGAGCAACAGCATGGTACCACTGTGGCTCTATATAATCTATCCTTGTTAATCGACCATAAGATATGTCGCCACCGTATGTTATCCATCCATAAACTACCACAATTGAAAAAATAGTGGCCCCAAAGAGCCATAAAATCTTCCAGTTTATAGATTCTTTATTGGAAGCTATAAAAGTTCCTAGAGTTTGAATGCTATCATTAGCAATAACTGAGTATGAGGCAAGTAGAAAACCCGCTAGGGCCCAGATGTTTAGATCCATATCTTATATCTCCGTTTTGAGAAAAAATTTGTAAAAGAAATTGTCGACTTTTGGTTTAAATTGAAAGATGTTTTTTGTAAAAAGAAACTTGTTTTTTGTTTCACGCAACAGAAAGATACGCGATAAAAAAAAATATTTCAATAGATAAATAAAAAAAATTTTTTATATTAGTGTAGAGGTTTAAGAGGAGTATTTTTTTCTTCTGAAGCCAGGTAAATTTCAATCATTTCTGGAAGCATCTCTTTTATCTCGGCTATTCTTTTTGGTGTTGTAGGATGTGTGCTCAACCATTCTGGTGGTCTTGGCTTGTCTTTATTCTCTTCATACATTTTTTCCCAAAAAATAAGAGCCTCTTCTGGATTGTAGCCCGCTTTTGACATATAGACTAAGCCAATCTCGTCAGCTTCGTGTTCTTGGTTTCTACTATAGGGCAATATAACGCCAATCAAAACCGTTGGAGCATAAGCTTGAAAAACAGCATATTGAATTGCTGGGTCTTTGTCCCTTAATGCAATTTGTATGGCAACTGCGCCAACCTGTGCCAATATGCCTAGACTAATTCTCTCACCACCATGTCTTGCAGTAGCATGGGCTATTTCATGGGCCATTACAGCTGCTACCTGAGCTTCATTATCCATTATATCTAATATTCCTTCATAAAATGCAATCTTGCCGCCAGGAAGGCACCAAGCATTAATTTGATCTGACTCTATTACATTGAACTGCCAATTATAATTTTTTCCTGTATACGAAGCTATTCTTCCGCCTACCCTTTTTACCGAATCAACATAAGTTTTATTTTTCGAAAGTTTGCTTTCTTGTAAAACTTGGTTGTAAGCAGTTATTCCGAGTCTAACTTCTTGTAGCTCAGATATAAGGATTAATTGACTTCTGCCAGTGATAGGCACAGAAGTACATGCAATAAAGATAGCTAGAAATAATATTGGAACAAGTAAGCGTTTTAGCATTATCAAGAAAGCAGTTTCTTCATTCTTTCTATGCCTTCAGCAATGTCCTCATCAGAAACAGCATATGTTACTCGAATAAACCCTTCTCCCTGAGTTCCAAAAGCAGTACCGGCAACAACAGCAACACCTGCTTCGACTACTAGTTTGTCAGTAAACTCCTGCGATGTCATACCTGTGCCTGTAATGTCAGGGAAACAATAAAATGATCCAGGAGGTGTAATACATTTTATTCCTGGTACTTCATTAAGACCTTTAACCATTAAATCTCTTTTCTTTTCGAGCAAATCTCTTTTTTCTATTGTCCAGTCTTGTGGTCCGCTAACAGCTTCATAAGCAGCTCTTTGGATAAATGCGGCAACATTAGTTATGGAGTCCTGTAAGAAAATTGAAAGCTTGGTAATAATTTCTTCATTTGCAACAGCAAAGCCTATTCTCCAACCAGTCATTGCATATGTCTTAGACCATGTATCTATAACGATACAACGATCTTTCATTTCTGGAATAGAAGATATAGTCTTGTGCTTTTGGCCATCGTAAATAACTTGGCTAAAAATTTCATCTGTTATTACTAGTAAGTCAGGATGTTTTAAAACAATCTCGGCAATTTGTTCTGGGTTCTCTACTAGTTGTCCATTTGGTCTTTGCGGAGTATTGATAATAAGAAGCTTTGTTTTGTCAGTAATCATTTTATCAAGTTTTTCTAAATCGTACTGCCAATCGCCCTTGTTTAATGGTGTGTGTAAAATTTTTGCATTTGTATATTTTGCCCAAACTTCGTCAGGTGGATAACCAGGATTTGGAAAGACAACTTCGTCTCCATCTTCCAAAATTGTAAGCAATGTCATTGTTAACGCATTTTTAGCGCCAGCTGTAATAATAACTTCTTCGGGTTTAGTTCCCGGTCTTCTTTCTTTCATTGTTTCAGTGGCAATATATTCTCTAAGTTCTGGCAATCCAGGTCCTGGATCATATCTTACATATCCTGATTCCAATGCATGGACAGTGGCATCCAAAATATGCTGAGGTGTTTCAAAGTCTGGTCCTTGATAGTCTCCCTTTTCAAAATGAATTATCTTTTTTCCAGTTTCTTTTTCGAGCTTCTTTGCTACTCTCATGCTGGCCCATTGCTTTGGTAATGTGAAGTGGTTAGTTCTACTGCTGAAATTGTATCCCAATTTGCGCCTCCGAAATTTTAAAATACCCAAAAAAGGTAAGAAAAAGTATGAAATATATATAGTTTTTGTCAAACTCTTTTAAGCAAATTTTTGCAAAAAAGCTTGGTTTTTATAATATTATTGAAATAATTAACAAGTTCTTTATGATTAAACTGTTCTTTAGTAGGAGTATCATATCATGTCCGAGAAATTCAACTTAGGCAAAAAAGTTTCAGCTATTGATGTTAATGCAAATAGGTCGTTATCGGAATTGCTTTCTTTAATGGAAAATACAGGATTCCAAGGAAAAAGCTTAGCTAAGGTTGTGACTATACTTGAAAATATGTCCAAAGATCCTGACATAACTATTCTATTTGGATATGCAGGCTCTTTGTCTACCACAGGTCAGTGGAAAATTATTAATTGGCTTTTAGAAAATAATTTGATTGATATATTGGTCCCTACCGGTGCTAATATTTCTGAAGATATAGTTGAAGCAATGGGTGGTGCATATATACAATCATCTCAGAATAGTCCTGACGAGGAATTATTTAAGAAAGGGTATAACAGATATTACGATGTATTAGGCAGTGAAAAAGAATATCTGGAAATGACGGAACTAATTGCTGAATTTATCCAAACTCTAGATGAGAAACACAATTATTCTTCAAGGGAGTTTCTTTATTTATTTGGTCTATGGTTGGCAGAAAAAGAAATTTATTCAATTGTCTCAGTGGCTGCAAAGAAAAATATACCAATTTTTTGTCCTGCATTCCCCGACAGCCCATATGGTGATGCAGCTCTTATTGCAAAATCGAAGGGTTTTAGTCTGACTATAGATTCGATTAAGGATTATACGGAATACATGTCATTAGCAGAGCACGTTAAAGATACGGGCGTTGTTTACATAGGTGGAGGTGTGCCGAAAGATTGGATTCAATTAATCTCAGTTACCGCCGATTTGCTTTATGAAGAAAGAGCAATACCAAATAGAGAAAACCCTAGGACTAGAGAAAATATTAATCAGCAAGAATCTTATTATCCCCATAGATATGCGGTTCAAATAACAACAGATTCACCTCAATGGGGTGGGTTATCGGGATGCACTTTTGAAGAAGCTGTTTCTTGGGGAAAAGAAGACCCTCAAGGACAATTAGTACAATGTTATTGTGATGCATCAATCGCACTACCTATTGTTTCACATGCATTAGCTGAAAGGTTAAAGAATTTTGAAAGACATCCAAAAGAACTAAATAATTTATTTTAACTTTTCCTTTAAATTCTCAGCAGCATCTGATGGTACTGGCAGACCAAAAACAGAATTTATCACCGCTATACCATCTACTCCAGTACTTATAATTTCATCTATATTGCTATCTTCTATTCCTCCAATTGCAAAGATTGGAGTTTTATCAATTTTAGATACTATATTTTTCATTGTTTCCAAAGATGTTGGAATTCTCTTAGGTTTGGTTTTTGTGAAATATGGAGTTCCAATAGCTATGTAGTCGGCTCCTAATTTTGAAAAATTAATGCATCGATTTAAATCTCCATAGCATGAAACGCCAACAATTTTATTATCACCAATTTTCTTTCTTACATCTAAATAATTTAAATCATCTCCACCTATATGAACTCCGTCCGCATCAGATTCTAGTGCTATATCAATATAGTCATTAACTATGAATAAAGTATTGTATTTTTTAGTAAGTGATTTGATTTTTTTAGCTTTATCTAGAATTACATCAAAAGAAGAATTTTTAATTCTTAGCTGTAAAAGATTCGGTCTAGTTGCCAACACTGATTCGATAATATCAAAGTACTCTTCTTGATTAATCAAAGATTCATCAGTAATAACATACAACCCTTCTATCTTTTTCATTATGAAAGTATTTTCTTATTTATAGTTTCCATCACTTCGTCAACTGAAGCTTCTAATTCAAATGGTTGATTAGAAAATTTATTTGAGATTCCTTCTAGCTTTTCTAAATGATAATTAATTTTAAAATCAACGAATTTTAATCCATGTGCTGTGGAAATAATTACAACTTTATCATTCTTTTTAATTATATTTTTTTTTGCTAATTTCTCAAAAGCTGTAACAGCAACTCCAGTGTGGGGACAATTAAAGGTTCCTGTTAAGTCTACTTTGGCAGATGCTGTTGCTAGCTCGTCTTCGCTTGCCTCCTCAACTATGCCGTCGAATTTTTTTAAGATATTTATCGCCTTGTTGATACTAACTGGATCGCCTATTTGTATAGCGCTGGCATGTGTTTTCTTAGCTTTAATCGGTTCAAAACTCTTAAAGTCATTAAGGTAGCTAGCATATAAAGGATTCGCATTTTTTGCCTGTGCACAAACCAGCCTAGGCAATCTATCTATCAATCCTAAATCGTGTAACATTAAAAATCCTTTTCCAAGTGCAGAGATGTTTCCTAAGTTGCCACCTGGTATAACAATCCAATCCGGCACTTCCCACTGGAATTGTTGGCATATTTCAATGCTTATAGTTTTCTGACCTTCTATTCTTAAAGAATTCATAGAATTGGCGAGATAGATGTTTTCTCTATCACATACTTCTTGTACTACTTTCATGCAGCCATCAAAGTCTGTATTAAGTGACAAAACTTTAGCTCCATTAGCTAGTGGTTGCACAAGCTGAGCAATTGATACTTTATTCTTTGGGAGAAATACTATCGATTTAAGGCCAGCCGCGGCACAATATGCGCTTAAAGCTGCTGAGGTGTCACCGGTTGAAGCACAGGCTACAGCTCTAATCTCTTTGCCTTCAGCAATCAATTGTTTAACAGCAGAGACAAGGACTGTCATCCCTAAATCCTTAAAAGATCCTGTATGGCTATTGCCACACATTTTAATCCATAAGTCCTCTACGCCTACCTGCTTCCCATATTTTTCCGCCCAGAAAAGATTGGTGCCCCCTTCATACATAGAAACAATATTTTCATCTTTAATAAAGGGAACTACCCATTCTTTCTTTCCCCAAACACCACTGCCATATGGCCATTTTTGTTTTCTATATCTTTGATCAAAAAGATTTTTCCATTCTTCTGGTTTTTTTTCTCTAAGTAAATCCAAATCATGTTCTACTTCTAATAAACTTCCTGTCTTTGGGCACCGGTATATTATCTCCCTTATGTCATATTTATTTTCAGGATTTTCAATACTTTGATACCAGCAATTATATTTATCCATTTTCCAGTTCCTTTTTCATAGTCTTATAAGGTGGGTCTACATTTTCCCAAATTGATAGACTTTCCGCTCCTTGATAAGCTAACATGTCCATTCCATTAATGACTGTTGCTCCTTGTTCCTTAGCCGCTTTTAGAAGTTTAGTTTCTGGAGGTGTGTATACAATATCGTAGACAAAATGTTCGCCCGATAATGCTTTGCTAGAAATTAATAACGGGTCTTCTTCTCGCATACCAATTGGAGTACAGTTAATGATTAAATTGCTTTCAGCTGAGCAACTATCTATATCGCTAGACGATATTAAATTAAGTGAAGATTTATAATTGAATTGTCGTAAATGCTCCATCAGCTCTTCAGCTTTTTTTTGATCTATGTCGTAAACAAATAAAGATTTAACACCATTTTGACAAAGTTTTGTTGTTACTGCTTTTGCTGCTCCTCCAGCACCCAGAACAAGGCATTCTTTATTGTCGGGAACAAAGCCATGGTCAGAAAACAAAGATTTTTCAAATCCAAGACCGTCGGTATTGTCACCAATAAGCTTTCCATCTTTTGGGTACAATGTATTCACAGAGCCAATCATAGATGCTTCCTCTGTCAGCACATCAACATATTTCATCACTTCTTCTTTGTAAGGAATGGTTACATTTGAACCTGAGATTGTTCCTGATCTAATCATTTGACAGATGGATTCAATTTCATCAATTTTTGCTTCAATTGGTACGTAACAAGCATTGATCTTCAGTTCAGATAGTGCTGCGTTGTGCATGTTTGGGGATTTGCTATGTTTAACTGGGTTGCCCAGCACAGTATAAACTTTTGTGTTTCCTTCAATCATCTTCTATTTTAAACCTACTCCTTGCGTGCTCAACGTCTTTCTTAATATTCTCTATAAGTTCTTCGACACTATCAAACTTTTTTTCACTTCTTATTCTACTAACAAATTCTATTATAATGTTTTCGTTATAAATAGACTTATCGAAATTAAAAATATGTGCCTCTATTAAAAGGTCTTTTTTGCCAAATGTTGGCCTATATCCGATATTAGTAATCCCTTGAAGCTTTTGAGCTCCTAAATGAATATAGGTGACATAAACTCCGTTCATAGGTAAAAACTCAAATTCTGTATTAAGATTTGCGGTTGGAAACCCAATCTCTCTGCCTCTTTGCTCACCTTTGATAACACTTCCGGAAATACAATAATTTCTACCTAAAAATTCTTTAGCTTTTTCAATGTCTCCATTCAGTAGAAAATTTTTAATTAATGTTGAGCTTATCCTTTTGCCCGAAATCTCTTCAATGCTTACAGAAAATACTTCAAAAGAAGACCCTTTGAAACTCTTAAGGGTATCAACGTTTCCAGTTGCATTGAATCCAAATCTGAAATTTTCACCAATAACTATATTCTTCGGGTTATGACGATTTATTAAGAATTCCTTAACGAATTCTTCAGGTGATAGTCGAGATATATTTGAATCAAATTTTATTTCATCTACATCTTCAATTCCGAGCTCTTTAAGAGTTTTTAATTTCTCGTCATAAGGAAGAATTAAATTGATTCCATCTTTTGATAAAACTTTTCTAGGATGTGGCCTAAAAGTAACTAGTGTTAATTGTGTATTTGATTCTTTAGAAATTTTTTGGGCGAAACGAATTAATTTTTGATGGCCTAAATGTAATCCATCAAAATTTCCTATCAATACAGTTTTAGAACTAGACGCTGACATCAAAAAAGAATTTTAACATAACCAAATTAATATTTTTTCCAAAATGAAGGAATTAAAAGGGCAACTATAGTAAACAATTCGAGCCTTCCAAACAACATCAAGAAAGACAATAATATTTTTGATTCGTTAGTGAAAAATGCGTAATTCGAATGAGGATTAATCTGGCCAAATCCTGGTCCTACATTTGTTATACTTGAAATTACAGCAGATAATGCAGTTAAGGAAGTTACATTGTTCTCTAGGATTAATAGCAGAACAACTGAGACCATACTTATAATTAAATATAAAAGCAAAAAGCTGAAAACCCCTGTTACTACCTCTTCATCTACCGATCTGCCGTTAATTTTCACTGTTGAAATAGTGTTTGGACTAATCCTTCTTTTTACTTCATTGTAAATTCTTTTGAAGACTATAAGGACCCTCACAATTTTAATGCCTCCAGTAGTAGAGCCAGAGCATCCGCCTAAAAGCATAAATCCTAATAAAATCAACTTAACGTTATTTGTCCAATCGTTGAAATTCAAAGAGGTAAAACCTGTCCCTGTAGATAAAGATAGGGCCTGGAAGCTGCCGTATCTTAAACTATCTGCAAAATTGAACCCATTGTATTGAAATAAAAGATATACAACAAATGCTATCAAACAGAAGTTTAAGAAGAGGTAGGTTCTAAACTCTGAATTTTCTAAAATCTTTTTGTAATTTCCAGTCAGAAGAAAATAGTAGATTGCAAAACTAACTCCTCCGAAGAGCATAAAAATTGTAATTATTGTCTCAACCGTAAAGCTATCAAGGGTCTCTATGTTCAGTGGGTAACTAGAAAATCCTCCAGTTGAAACTGTACTCAAAGTATGAACTACTGAATCAAATATATTCATTTTCCCAACAAAGAATAATAGGCATATGAGTAAAAAGGTTAAGCCAATGTATATATAAAATAATCTTAAACCTGTTTCATATATTCTCGGGGTTATCCTTTCTTTTTGTGGTCCTGTTCCTTCTTGATCGCTTGCGATTTGCATTATTCCAACAGAAATTCTCGGAAAAATAATTAGAACTAACAAGATGATTCCTATTCCTCCTAACCATTGTGACAAAGACCTCCAAAAAATAAGAAAAGTGTGCTCGCTAGAATTAGGAAAGACAGAAAAAACTGACGCTCCTGTTGTTGTAATTCCTGAAACAGATTCAAAAATAGAATTAACAATTATGTTGTCTTTAAAAACTGGATTAATAAAAAATCCTGCAAATTCATAATTAATTGACGAGAAGAAGTATGGAAGAGCTCCGAAAATGCCTGCAAAAATCCAAATAAAAGATGCCAGCAAGAATCCATCTTTTCTTGTTAAGTCCGCTTTGATACTCTCTTCGTCATATGAGATATGTCTGATTGTAAATCCCATTATCAAAGTCAGTATCGACGATATAACAAAAGGTATCGACTTTAGGATAATTGCGTTAGATGAAAAAAGTTCATTATTTGGCATCACCAAAAAATATGATGTAATTGGGAACAACAGAAACATCCCATAATAAACAACAAAAGTCCCTATTAAATAGAAGGATTTTCTTAAATTCATTTGAGTATTTTTGACTCTAAACTAGACTCTGATTCTGCATCTAGTGTTACAGCTATGACCAAATCTCCTTTCTGAGCCATATCTTCGTCAGGGTCTGTAATATAGGTAACTTCTTTACCGTCTCTGATAATAAAAGCTAAAGATATATTTTCAGCAATTTTTTCAACTTTCAAATCTTCTTCACATTTAAATTCAAATATTTTAGTGTTTTCATCCACTATAGTTTCGTGAAAACCTTTCTTTCCCATTTTACCAGTTGTAATAATATAGGTACAAACCTCGCCAGCAACTGTAAACTTTGTATTAATTTCTCTCTCAGCTCCAATGCTATTAATTACATTTTGGTATTCTGACTTTGAATAAACTACAAGTGAATTTTTAGCTTTTAATTTGCTGGATAGTAATGCGCTTAGAACGTTAATCTCGTCGTCTCCAGTTAAGGCTAGAAAGTAGTCACAATCTTTTCCTACGCCTTGGTCGGACAATAATTGTTCGTTTGTAGGTTCACCAAGTATAATCTGGACTGAATCTAATTCTTCAGAGAGCTCTCTAGCGCGGGTCTGATCAGGAACTAGTAACTTTACATTACATTTTCTTCTTACAAGCTTTTTTGCAACTTCAGATGCAATATATGAGCCCCCAACAATAAAGATATTATTTAACTCTTTGTCGTTCTTTGAAAAATATGTTTGTTCAAATTCTTCTTCATACTTATCTACAATAACCGCTAAAACAATATCGCCTTTTCTTAGGCGTGTGGACGGTAAATCAGGTTTAATGAAATTCAATTTTTCTGAAGATGGATCTTCTGTCACCGCTAAAAATTTCCATTTATTTGTTCCTTCTTTATTTAGCGAATAAACGGAACTATCAAGTATTGGGCTAGATTCATCTATTTTAATTTTAAGGAATAAAATCCTAGAATCAGCTATTTTGTCAGTCTCCCAGGAATAAGGAGTTTCGAACAGATTCATTATTTTTTGAGATACAATGTCACCAGAATGAAAAGTCTTAATCTCAGGAACATCTAATTTC
>CEQP01077544.1_pt1 | contig 24689 bp, 22 predicted proteins | sample 356291 | NCBI WGS metagenome assembly CEQP01 (sample SAMEA2621221, study PRJEB7988) | marine metagenome | isolation source: saline water (ENVO:00002010), including | reverse complement strand
TACTCTTTATTATCTCGCAGTCATACCCCATAGAATCTATTCCATGAAATACGGACTGAAGATTACCCATCTCACAATCAAGAATTGCTATCACTTGGTGATCTCTGTACAAATGATTACTTATCGGTGGATTTTATAGGTCATTACTTGAGAATGCTATTAACTTTATCAACAATCCTATCTAAATCATTTTCACTTAGGCCAGGTGATAGCGGGATACTGACTGTTCTATTACCGATTGAAGTGCTATTGGGATAATCATCTGGATTCCAGCCAAAATTATCCTGATAATAACTAAAACCTGGAATACTTCTGTAATGTACCCCTGTTCCAATATTATTTTCCTGCATTCTTAAAATGAATTCATCTCTGTTAACGGGAGCATCATCCCTAATAAGTATTGTATATAGGTGGTGTGCATGTTTTGAATTGAGCTTTGCTTCATTGGAAGGAAGGTCAATCGGTAAATCAGAAAAAGATTCTGAGTAAAGCTTCCAGATTTTTTGTCTCTTTAACCAGTTTTCTTCTATTCTTGCCAACTGATGTATGCCCAAGGCAGCCTGTATATCAGTCATGTTGTATTTGAATCCAGGAGCAACGACATCGTAATGCTTAAATCCACCTTCACTAAAACGATCCCATGCATCCAAACTCATGCCATGTAATGCTATTTTTTTGATTTGATGAAGTTTTTCCTCATCTTTAGCTATTAACATGCCTCCCTCGCCTGTAACAAGGTTTTTTGTAGCATAAAAACTAAAGCACCCAAAATCACCAAAAGTACCAGCATGTTTATCTTCATAAGTTGTTTCAATAGCGTGTGCACAATCCTCAATAACATTGAGTGAGTGATCGTTCGCTAACTGCATAATATTTTCCATATCACAACTATGGCCTGCAAAATGAACAGGAAGTATTGCTTTTGTATTTTTTGTTATTTTCTCTGAAACTTTTTCTGGATCGATACAAAAGTCTTCCTTATTGCAATCAGCAAGGATCGGTTTACCACCAGCATGAATGATGGTATTGACGGTTGCACAAAATGTCATGGGCGTTGTTATCACCTCGTCACCTGGCTTTAGACCTATGGACATCAAAGAGAGATGTAGGGCTGCGGTACACGAATTTGTTGCTAGTGATGATTGGGAGCCTACATAGTTTCCAAAGTCTTGCTCAAACTGGCCAACTTTTGGCCCAGTTCCAACCCAACCACTTTTAAGGCTATCTATGACCTCATTTATGTCATCCGTGCCAAATGTAGGCGCACCAAGAGGTATAAAATCACTAGACTTAGATTTCATGATTGTAGTGTGTCTAAATTAGACTTTCTATTCAATATATTCTTCAATTTTTTAGCGACCCTATAACCAGATTTTCGGTCAAGGAAGGGGTCAAGTATTTTGTAATATTCTTCTTGTCTTTTGTGCATTGATTCCTTTGTTGTTGTTTGAAATTCATTAATCAGGTCAATAATCTTATTAGAGTCATCAAACACAACTTTGTTCATTCCTTTAACACAAAACTCATTATTCGGAAATTTGCATAGATCTAGATTGATTGCTGGTGTACCAGAAATGAATGATTCGAGCGTTGTTGTGCTTGTTCCAAGCCCGATGACCAAGTCAGATGCCATTGCCAATTCAGCAGGCGTAATTTTTGATCTTTCATTCTCTGGTGAGAATAGCCTGGCTTTACCCGAGTCTAAATAAACCTGTAGTTTCTTAAAGGATTCAATCTTTTCATGAAATAAACTGACTCTTTTTGGTTTGATAAAAACTACTATATCCTCATTTTCCTCAATTGCCCTTATTGCTAGAGAATAGAAATCATCATAGTGAGATTCAGAGATTGCGATATCATTATGAAAAATGTTGTCATTGAATGTAATTATTAATTTACCAGGGTATTCATCTCTAAGCTTGGCTGCAGTGGCTTTATGGTATTCAAAATAATCAGAGGACGTATAACCTATATGATGAAACTCTGAGTGACTGAATTCACTCAAAAAAAGGTTCTCGAAATGCTCACTCCAGGAAAACATTATATCGTAAGGCTTATAATTGAATACGAGTATCATTGGATAGTTACTCCAATGAGAACCGCAATATACTCCATCATTTCTTTCTATCGCTTGACTCTTTGAGACCTGCTGATAGCCTCCGTCAAGCATTGTCCAAACGACACTGATATTAAATTTCTTATAGATTTCTGACCAAATATATGAATCAAATTCAAACTTTTCCAATAAGAAACTGTTGAGTCTCTTATTTGGTGATGAATAGAGAAGATAAAGGGAAAAACATAGAATCTTTTTAAAGAATGAGCTGAAATTAATTATCTTTAACAAAAAATAAGTTTGATACTCTTTGTTAATCTGGCCTTCTCTTCTTTGGCCAATTAGAGCTTTGTAATTGAAGAATTTGAGTCTACTGAAGTCTCTAGAGTTGATTACATCATAAGAATCTTTCTTGTAGTAAGAGGTGTAAATGCTCTCTTCAATTATGCAACAATCTGAGTCTTGCAACTGTTCATTATCCACAAAAAAGAGATCATTAGTGCCTTTTGGGTTAATTTTTCTTTGAAGCATTTCGATGCCGAGACAATTCTGCTCTTTTTTATTACCTTTAGATCCTCTAAATGAGACAGAATAAGTAATTAAGGATATTGTCTTGAGTATCTCCTTTAAGTAGAAAATTCTCCTAGATCTAAAATATGGTTTCATTACATGGGTGTAATCATAGAAATAATGCTCCCTATTTTTGATTCCAAAGAAATTTGAAAATATCATTCGATAATTGCCAATATTTAAATTCTCTATATTTGATGTAAAAGCAGTAATTGGAGAGTTAAGTAATATAATTTTTGAATTCTTACTCTCAAGGTGAATCAGCATATTTTTAATCTCAATAAAGCGATAAACATATGGAAAATAATGAACAGTTAGAAAGTGATTTGCTTTTTCTCTGTTGAGCCTATGATCATCAGAAAAGTCTTTTATTTCTCCGCTGTAAATATCTGAAGCTAAAAGCTCTCTAATTGTTGCTTTCGTCTCTTCTTGTATAGTTTCGTAAAGGGTGCTCTTTCCAAATAAGGTATTTGAATAACTTGTGTAATCAAGTCTTTTGAAGCTGATTGATAGTGAATTCGATAATATTTTTCTAAATGGAAAAAATATTTTTGACTCAGATGTAAAATACCAATCAGAACCAATGGCTTTTAGCAGGCCTGCTGAAAAAAAACTCTCAAAACACAGGCAATCTGTAAATAAAGCAATAGATTTTTTCTCTTCTTTCAAAATATTTTATGCGAAAAAATAGTGGCTATTAATCATTTCTTTAAAGCCCAATAAAATTCTTCAGATCATTTAGTGATAAGATTGGAATATTTCTTTTCTTCGCCTCCATAATGTGATCGGGCATTGCATAACCCCATTCAGCCAAAGCTATATTGAATTCATTCTTTTGAGGCTCAAATAGGTGTGTCACATTGTCATCTATAAATTTCATTTCACTGTGTTGAACATTGCAATCTAGAGCTATCTTTTTTAAAGCTATCAACTTATTTTCCACTGCATGCTTGTCATAGATTTCTTGAACAACGACATCTGAGGCAAAATAATCTAGAAGATCCTTAACCGAGCCTTTATCTTTTCCTGTAACCATGAAGAGCTCTTTTCTTTTGCTGCATAGCTCCAAAATCTCAAGAATGCTCTCATAAGGATAATGCAATCTTATCCATTGCTCATATGATCGTGATTTATATTCCTTTCTTTGATTATAGAAAGACTTTGTATAAAGTTTCTTGAGATCATCATCAATTGAGTCCAGACATTTTTCAAAATCTTTTTGGTCTGGATTCTCCGAAATGTTGCCATAAAAAATGACCAAATATTCATCCATGCTCCTTACATAGTTTCTTATAGATCTAAATTTTTGATCATAATCTTCCTTTGCTTCTGACGGGTGAGATATTTTTTCATCTTTTCCTATTAGCTCTTGGTGTGCATTCCAGGCAATGACAAGGCACTCTTCAGTGCTATCAAAGATCACACCATCAACATCAAAAGCAATTATTTCCTTTCTTTTCTTCATCAAATAAACTGTGTAGTGATTTCTTCGAGGCCCTCAATAGAAACTGAGTAAGCATCCCCTTTTGAAAGATATATTTTCTCTCTCACTCTTGAGGGAGCACCTGTAAGAATAATATCTCCTGGAAATAAGGTCATGCAAGTTGACAGATATCTAACAATTTTTTCTACATCAAATAGCATTTCGATTGTATTACCCTCTCTGATTAATTCACCATTTTGGTAACCCCTTATCGTTTTATTTTCATATTGATAATCGGTTTCAATAAAGCTACCAATTGGACAGAAACCATCTTGACTCTTTGAGATAGCAAGATGATGATCTCTTCTCTGGGTATTATCGCAAGTTACATCATTTGCAACACAGTAACCTAAAATACAGTCCTCAACTTTCTGGTTTTCAGAGATATTCTTAGTTTCATCTTTAATGATAACTGCAAGTTCAGACTCACCCCAGGCAGGCAAACTTCTTGGTAATGAAACATCTGTACCCGAACTAACCACTGCATTACTTGATTTTAGAAAAACCAAGGGCTCTTCTGAAGGCTCCTGATTTGAAACACCAGGGTAATTAAGAGCAACTCCAATGACCTTGGATGGATTAACAGGAGTTAAAAGCTGGCAATCTTCTAATTTGAAACAAATATCTTTTTCAAAGCAGTCTTCAGAAAGATCGCAATCAAAAGGAGTATTGCCACCTTTAAGCGGGGTTACAATCCCATCTTTGAGTCTTCCAAAGCCATGGAGATCCTTATTTTTAAAGCGAATGATTTTCATTTTTGATAGAGAATTGTTACTATTTTTTTTCTCATCTTGTTTTGTAGTTTATTATAGTCCAATAAGTTTAGATTAATGATAATTACTTGAACGAAATTATCTTACTCGCACAACAAAAAATTTATGAAGAAGAAAAATATACTTATTACTGGAGCTGATGGCTTTATTGGCTCGCATCTAACTGAGTTAATGGTTAGAGAGGGTTTTAATGTCACTGCTTTGTCAATGTATAACTCATTCAATGATTGGGGTTGGCTTGAAGAAGTGGAGTGCAAAAATGATATTGAGATAATTTCTGGAGATATCCGTGATCCAGATTTTTGTAAAAAAATTACAAAAGGAAAAGACATTGTTTTTCATTTGGCAGCATTGATCGGAATACCATACTCATATTTAGCTCCACAAAGCTATGTTGATACAAATATCAAAGGAACGATGAATATTTGTCAAGCTGCGCTAGACAATGAAATAGAGCAAATGATTCATACATCAACAAGTGAAGTCTATGGAACAGCAAACTATGTTCCGATTGATGAAAAACATCCAACCCAAGCTCAGTCTCCATATAGTGCAAGTAAAATTTCTGCTGATGCAATGGCTATGAGCTTTTACAATAGTTTCGAATTGCCATTGGTAATAGCCAGACCATTCAATACTTACGGACCAAGGCAGTCCTCAAGAGCCATCATTCCAACAATAATTACTCAAATCGCAAATGGATTAAGCAAAATAGATCTCGGTGACCTTACGCCGACTAGAGACTTTAATTTTGTATCAGATACTTGCAATGGATTTTTACTACTAAGTGGGTGCGAAAAAGCGAATGGTGAGATTGTAAATATTGGCTCTAATACAGAAATAAGCATAGGTGATCTGGTTAATAAAATTAAAACACTAATGGGTTCTGATATAGAAATACAAACTGATCCAAAAAGGATACGTCCAAAAAATAGCGAAGTTTTCAGATTGGTTTGTGACAATCAAAAAATCAATGAACTTGTTTCCTACAAACCATCAATAGCAATTGATGAAGGGCTAAAGAAAACGATAGATTGGCTTCTAATACCAGAGAACTTAAACAAATATAAAGCAGATATTTTCAATGTATAAGAATCTCGTAGATTTCACTAAGAAATTATATAAAAATTCTGAAAATCTACCTTTGCATGAACCATTTTTTGATAATGATGAAAAAAAATACTTGGAAGATGTCATTGACTCAACATTCGTCTCAAGTGTGGGGAAAGCAATAAAAATATTTGAAGACGAGATAAAAAAATTTACATCGTCAAAGTATGCTGTAGCAACCGTAAACGGTACTTCTGCACTGCATACCGCATTAAAGATCTCTGGAGTCTCAATTAATGACGAAGTCATTACACAATCGCTAACCTTTGTGGCAACATCCAATGCAATTACATATTGTGGTGCAATTCCAAATTTTCTGGATGTTGATAAGGATACCTTAAGTCTATCGCCAATTTGCTTGAAAGAATTCCTATCCTCGCACTGCGAAATGAGAAAAGACGGATTCTGTTGGAATAAGCTTACTAATCGAAGAATAAAATCATGCATAGTGATGCATACTTTTGGCTTGGCAGGTCGAGTTCATGAGTTGAGAGAAATATGTAATCTCCACAATATTATTCTAATTGAAGATGCGGCAGAGTCTCTTGGTACGTTTATTGGTAAAACTCATACAGGAACTATAGCTGATATTGGAATTATGAGTTTCAATGGAAATAAAATCATTACAACCGGAGGTGGGGGAATGATTTTGACTCAGAAAAAAGATCTGGGAGAGAAATTCAGGCACATAACCACTACTGCCAAAGTTAATCATGAGTGGCATTTTGATCACGATGAAATAGGTTTCAATTACAGAATGCCAAATCTCAATGCTGCATTGGGGGTTGCCCAGATGAAAAAATTAAAAACTTTTTTAGCAACAAAGAGAAATATTGCCTCCAGTTATCAAAAATGGGGTAAAGATAATTCAATTGAATTTGTTAGAGAAATTGATGGAACTACAAGCAACTATTGGCTGAATGCATTATTAGCAGAAAATATAAGAGAAAGGGACGATATCCTGGAAATTACAAATAAAAATGGTGTGATGACAAGGCCAGCATGGAAACCAATGCATCAACTAAAAATAAATCAGAAATTTGAGACTTTTGTACCGCTTGTAAATACAGACTGGCTTTTTGAAAGGGTAGTATGCATGCCAAGTAGTTTTTCAAAAGAACTGGATCTGAGCTAAAAAATTAACTGAGAGGGATATTTTTTGAAAAATAAGTCAATACTTTTCCTAGGTAAAAGAGATGATGATCACAGTCTCAGAGCCATAGAATTCATAAAAACAAATTTTAAAGATGTCACTGTCATCCTTGGTGAATGGAATGACCCAGTCCCAGAAGAAATGATCACTTGGAGAGGAGATTACATAATTTCATATTTATCGAGATGGGTTCTTTCATCTGAAATTCTCGCTAATGCTTCTATCTCAGCTATAAATTTTCATCCTGCATCACCAGATTATCCTGGAATTGGCTGCAATAACTTTGCGCTTTATAATGAAGAAGAGAGATATGGTGTGACCTGTCATCATATGCATCAAGAAGTTGATACGGGTCCGATTATTAGTACGAAATCTTTTCCAATCTATGAGAGTGATAGTGTTGCTAGCTTGCTTACAAGAACCTACGATTTCCAACTGACTTTATTTTATGAAATCATGAATAAAATATTGAATGATGAGGGATTACCAATCTCTGAAGAAAAATGGTCAAGAAAACCATTCACCAGAAAACAATTTAATGACTTGATTAAAATTGAATCTCATATGAGCGAAGAAGAAATAAAAAAGAGAGTTAGAGCGACAAGTTTTGAAGGATGGCAAAAAAGCAAAAAGATTATTCTTATTGGAGCTGGTGGCCATGCAAAATCATGCATAGAAATAATTGAAAATCTCAATGAATATTCAATTTATGGTCTCTTAGATAACTCAACAGAAAACAATAAACTCCTTGATTATTCTATTCTAGGAACCGATGTTGAGCTCGATAAAATTAAAGATGAATTAGGAGATGTATCTGCGCTTATTACGGTGGGTCAGATTAAAACTTCTAATGCGAGAAAAGAGTTATATGAAGAAGTTAGAAAACATGGATTTGAAACGCCAATAATCATATCAAGATCAGCTTATGTTTCTAAGCACAGCACGATAAATCCTGGCACGATTATTATGAATAGAGCTATTGTCAATGCCTCAGCTGTGATTGGCGAAAATTGCATACTCAATAATAATTCTTTGATTGAGCATGACGCAAAGATTGGTAGCCATTGTCATATCTCAACAGGTTCGATAATCAATGGAGGTGCAGAAATAGGCGTTAATACATTTATTGGAAGCGGCTCGATAATCAAGCAAGGGACAAAAGTAGGAAATAACTGTTTGGTTAGCGCAGGATTATTCATTGAAGATGATGTTCCTGACGGAAAAATAATTAGATAAACCTTATGACATTAATAATTGCAGAAGCAGGAGTAAACCATAATGGCGATATTGGTCTTGCAAAAGAGTTGGTTGATATTGCTTCTGAATGTGGGGCAGATATTGTTAAATTTCAAACCTTCAAAGCGGAAGAATTAGTAACAAATAGGGCAAAGAAAGCAGCATATCAGAAAAAATCTGGCTCAGGCTCATCAGATCAGCTATCTATGTTAAAAAAATTAGAGTTATCTAATCACGATTTTGAAGTGCTCAGAGATCACTGTGATAGGAGATCCATAGAGTTTCTTTCGACTGCATTTACAATTGAAAGTCTTGAATTCCTTGTAAGCCTAGGAATAAAAAGGATCAAAATACCGTCAGGGGAAATAACAAACCTTCCACTATTGTTAAAGGCTTCTAAATTTGGGCTCCCAATTATTTTGTCTTCAGGTTTATCGTATATGAGTGAAATAGAAAGTGCGGTTAGTCTTCTAGTAAATAACGGAGTCAATAAGAGTCAAATTACAGTCTTGCATTGTACTACAGAGTATCCTGCTCCTATAAGTTCAGTTAACCTCTCTGCGATGAAAACCATCAGCAAAGAAATAAAAGTTGATGTTGGCTACTCGGACCATACTAGAAATTTTGAAGTTCCTATAGCTGCAGTTGCTATCGGTGCAGTCACTATCGAAAAACATTTTACTAAATCTAGAAAATTTGATGGGCCAGATCATATGGCTAGCCTTGAGCCAAATGAACTCTCTGAAATGATAATCTCAATAAGAAATACAGAGACCCTTATGGGAAGCAGTGAGAAGAAGCCATCCAATGATGAATTAAAAAACTTGAATGTGGTCAGAAAATCAATCGTTGCCAAAAAACAAATAAAAAAGGGGGAAATCTTTAGTGAGTGCAACTTGACAACAAAAAGACCTGGTGATGGCATCTCTCCAATGGAGTGGAATAAGATCATTAATACGGCTGCAAAAAAACAATTTGAAAAAGACGATCTAATTGAAATATGAAAATTATCTTAATTGGAACAGTTGAGTTTTCAAAAGAAATGTTAGAGACATTAATAGAAAACAATTCCAAAATAGAGGCCGTTATAACTTCAAACGATTCTAAAATTAACTCTGATTATTATGATTTAAAGCCACTTTGCATAAAAAATGATATCCCATGTCATGTTACAGATGATATTAATTCAAATAGAACGATTGGGTTAATAAAAAGCTATGAAGCTGACGTAATATATTGTTTCGGTTGGTCTAGGTTACTAAAAAAGGATTTAATTTCTCTTCCGCCACTCGGAGTAATTGGCTATCATCCAACCGAACTCCCTAATAATAGAGGCAGACATCCAATCATATGGGCATTGGTACTTGGCTTAAAAGAAACAGCCTCAACTTTTTTCATAATGAATGAGGAAGCAGACAGTGGAGATATTGTATCTCAGGTAAAAGTCAAAATAGATGGGAGCGATAACGCAACATCACTCTATAAAAAACTGAGTTCAACTGCACGAGAACAAGTCATCGAGATAACAAATAATTTAAAACAATTAGATGCCATCAAAGTAAAGCAAAACAATTTAAAAAGTAATATCTGGAGAAAAAGAAGCAAAAAGGATGGAATGATTGATTGGAGAATGTCTGCTGAATCAATACATAATCTGGTGAGAGGCTTAAGTAGCCCATACCCTGGGGCACATTTCGAATTTATGCAAAAGGAATACAAAGTTTGGGAAACTCAGATAATGAAACTAGAAAACATACAAAATATTGAGCCCGGTAAAGTTCTTGATATCGGTGAAGATGGAAATCCAATTATCATGTGCGGTGATCAGTGTATAAAACTGTTACAATTGGATCCCATAAATCTTAATAAAGGTGATTATTTATGAGCAATGTTCTTGTAATTGCTCCTCATGCAGACGATGAAACACTTGGTTGTGGAGGAACACTTCTCAGGCACGCTTCAGAAGGTGATGAAACCAGCTGGCTAATTATGACTGATGCAGATGAATCACTAGGCTATAGCAATGATTTCATTAAAAGAAGAGAAGATGAAATTAAAAATGTAGCATCAATGTATAACTTCAAAAATATATTTAGAGGGAATTTTGCCACTACAACTCTAGATACGATACCAATGAATGATATTGTGGCTTCAATTTCAGCTGTAGTTTCTGAAACAAAACCAGAGATAATATATATGCCTAATAGAGGTGATGCCCATACAGATCATACTTATGTTTACGATGCAATGGCCTCATGTACAAAATCCTTTAGATATCCATTTATAAAGAAGGTGATGGTATATGAAACAATTTCAGAGACTGATTTCTCAATAAAGGACGGGGTAGGATTCTTTAAACCTAATATATGGGTAGATATTTCCGAATACCTACATAAGAAAATTGAAATCATGGCCATTTATGAGGGTGAACTTAAATCACATCCATTTCCAAGAAGCAAAAAAAATATTGAAGCCTTTGCTTCATATAGAGGCTCCACTTCAGGATTCGAATACGCAGAAGCCTTTATGCTGATTAAAGAACTAATCTAATTAGCAATGAAACCCGTACTTTGTGTTATTTCTGGCTCAAGAGCAGATTATGGGCTTTTGAAAAATGTTTTACTGCCACTCAAAAAAAGTAAATTGCTAGACTCTCAATTTATTGTTACAGGCTCGCATCTCTCTTCTAGGCATGGCAATACGATTAAAGAAATAAAAGATGACAATATGCAAATCGATGCCGAGTTAGAAATTCTATCAGGTGATGATTCGTCGATTGGAATAGCAGAAGCACTATCCAGAGGCATAGATCGCACGGCAAAAACGCTAAGGGAGTTAAATCCAAGTATGGTTCTAGTGCTTGGAGATAGATACGAAATATTTGCAGCCTCGATTGCTGCTATGATATCAAATATTCCTATTTCACATATACATGGAGGAGAAAATACAGAAGCAGCAATAGATGAAGCAATCAGACATTCTTTGACAAAAATGTCATGTTTTCATTTTGTGACAACAAAAGAATATAGGAAAAGAGTTATTCAACTGGGAGAAAATCCCGAGAGAGTATTCTTTGTAGGAGCGCTGGGGCTCGATTCGGTTAAAAATACACCCTTGTTAACAAGAAAAGAGTTGGAGAAAAAATTTGGAGTAAAGCTCAAAAAAAGCCTTCTAATGATAACCTATCATTCGGTAACTCTCGAAAGAGAAGATAACTTGAAAAACTTGAGTGAAATCTTGAAGGCTGTCGATAACTTCGAGGACTTTAGTCTGATTTTTACATCACCAAATGCTGATCATGATGGAGGAGCAATTAAGGATGTAATAGAGTCTTACGTCAAAGAAAATAATAATGCACATTTCTTTTCATCATTAGGACAAAATGGTTATTTATCTTTCTTAAAAGAAGCTGAGTGTGTAATTGGTAATTCCTCAAGCGGAATTTTTGAAGCCCCATACTGCAAAGTAGGTAGTGTAAATATTGGAAATAGGCAACAAGGGAGACTAAAGCCTAAAAGCGTCATTGATGTTCCAAATAATGCAGTGAAGATAACTGATGCTATCAATCGCGCTTTATCAATAGATTTTAAAAATATCATTCAACAACAAGAGAACCCCTTTGGTGATGGTGATGCAGGTGAAAGAATCGTCTCAATACTAGAAAATGAGCTCAATCAATCAAATAAAGAATTCCTAAAAAAAGAATTTTTCAATCTCACTCCTGAAAACATTCAGAAGAATGGTTTTTGGTATAGTTAGATTCCAATGTTTTATAGTGCAAAAAATAACCTCTTGAAGATTTAACAAATGAAGAAAGTACTCATATCTCCTGAAATAAGCCTAAAAGAAGCAATAAATCGTCTAAATGAATTAGGAACTAAGACATTAGTTGTCAGCAATGAAGAAAATAAATTGCTGGGTACGCTCAGTGATGGTGATATCAGAAGGGCAATAATTAATGGCAATAATCTGGATGAGAATATTGAAAATATTTACAATCAAAATCCAAAATACGTTCAAGAGGGAAAATACTCAATCAAAAAATTAGCTGAAGATTTTATTAGAAATAAATATGACTTGATGCCCATGCTCAGTTCAAAGATGGAAATCAAGAAAATACTTTTTCTCGAAGACCTTCTATCAGACAACGAATCAGCAAAGCTAAGACCTCAAGATACAACAGTCATCATAATGGCTGGTGGCTTTGGTAAAAGATTACTCCCAATAACTAAAGATGTTCCAAAGCCAATGATTAAAGTCGGTGACAACAGCATGATTGATATTGTTATTGATAATTTTAAAAATTTTGGTTTTCTGGATTTCATAGTGAGTGTTAACTTTCTCTCTGATCAAATAACTACTCATCTAGGAGATGGCAGTAAAATAGGAGTAAACATTGACTATATTAAAGAGGAAAAGCCATTAGGTACTGCTGGATCACTATCACTTATTGATAATATCAAGGATGGCAAACCCTATATAGTTACTAACTCTGATGTAATTATTGATTTAGACTTCAGAGATCTGGTTAAATACCATAGAGATAATAAAGCCGATATAACCATCTGCACAAAGTTCCATGAAATAAATATTCCATATGGAGTGGTGAATACCAATGGAACGGTCATATCGATTGAGGAAAAACCAAATAGATCATATTGGGTCAACTCGGGGCTATATGTTCTTAGCCCAAGCATTATCAATAAAGTTAAATCTGACGAATACATTGACATGACAGATTTAATTTCAAAAGAAATTTCTGAAGGTTCAAAGGTCATAAGTTTTCCAATTTTTGGATATTGGAAAGACATAGGGCAAAAAGAACAATTAGAAGAAGCACGAAAGTACTTGGCTGAAACAAAAGACGATAAGAATGGGAATCAAAAACTTTAAAATCCAGTGATGCTTACCTCAAATAATAATTCCGAAATAAAAAATAATTTTCATTACAGTGACATCTAAAAGAAAAATCTGCGTAGTAACTGGAACTCGAGCAGAGTATGGTCTTTTGAGAAACTTGATAAGAATCTTAAATGATTCAGAAGATTTTGAGCTTCTTCTTGTCGTCACTGGGATGCATTTATCTGAAAAGTTTGGAAAAACTTATAGAGAAATAGAAGATGACGGAATACCTATTTCAGAAAAGATTGATCTTAATCTCATAGATGATTCTCCGTCTGCTTTGAGTAAATCAACATCACTAGGCCTAAGTGGTTTTGGTGATTTCTTTGAATCATCTAAACCTGATTTACTTCTTGTGCTGGGTGATAGATATGAAATATTATCAGCTGTTATAGCAGCTATGTTCGAAAGAATCCCCATTGCGCATATTCATGGAGGCGAATTAACAGAAGGCTTGATTGACGAAGCCATCAGGCATTCTGTTACAAAGTTCTCACACATTCACTTTACGTCTACAGATGAATATAAAAAAAGAGTAATACAGTTAGGTGAAAATCCAGAGTTAGTCTTTAATGTTGGTGGAATGGGAGTGGATGCAATTAAAATAATCGATCTCATCACCAAAGAAGAGCTTGAGAATTCATTAAATATTAAATTTAGAAAAAAGAATTTGCTTATAACATTCCATCCGGTTACTTTGGAGCACTCAACATCTGGAGATCAAATGTCAGAGTTGATTGAAGCCTTATCCGCTCAAGAAGACACCTCTTTGATATTCACCATGCCAAATGCAGATACTGATGGGAGAGTAATCTTTAAATTAATTGAAGATTTTGTCTCCAAAAATCGTCATGCCTACGCATTTAAATCTATGGGACAAATAAAATATTTAAGCTGTATACCTCACGTTGATGCTGTAATCGGTAATTCTTCCAGTGGTTTGACTGAGGTACCCACTTTTAAAAAGCCAACTATAAATATTGGAGATCGTCAGAAAGGAAGGGTTATGGCAGAAAGTGTGATTAACTGTGCGCCTATATGTGCAGATATTGAAAAATCAATTCGAATGATTTACGAAAAGGATTTCCTAAATTCTTTACATGAAATCAAAAATCCTTACGGCGAAGGAGGGTCATCTAATAAGATTGTCCAAAAATTGAACTCTATAGATTTCGATAGCTTGCTGAAGAAAAATTTTTATGATTTGTAACTTAGTCTTCTGTATCTGACTTTTCCATTAAATCTAAGATTCCGCTTCCTAGATCAACAAACTCTTCTGGTACCAGCTTCATTGCCTTCTTTGGGATATATCTATATGGCGTCGTTTTGTAATGATCACTAGATTCTTTTGAAGACTTGAATTGTATTTCAACTTGGTTGTTAGCAATTTCCCTTATCATATTTAGCATCTCTAGTGATGTGTATACTTGTGTACCTGTAATGTTGATGCTTTTGTTCTGATACTTCTCATTAATCATGTCAACACTCAATCTAGCTGCATCTTTAACATGAATATACTCCCTAATCTCTTCACCTGTGCCTATATACTCAATTTTTCCATCATTTAGTGCTTGATAAACATATTTATTAAGACTATTCCAAGACTGAGCCCTGGGCCCATAAAGAGTTCCATATCGAAGTAAAACGTAATTTATTCCATATTGCCTATTGTAAGTTTCAATTATTGACTCTGCTGATAGTTTTGAAGTGCGATAAAACCCACCTTCATCATCACTGTAGACATACATAGAAGATGCAAAAATATATTTCTCTACTCCTTCCTTAACAGAAATATCTATTGATCTTGCGGTACCTAAGATGTTTTGCTCTAAAGAACTCAATGGAGAACTTCCTGCTTCCTTGATTTCAGCTACACCTGCAAAATTATAAACATATTTGCTGCCAGCAATTGATTCATGGAGTGCGTCATGATCTAAAATGTCCCCTGTGTACATTTTTTGACCTTTTTGTAAGTATGGGGACTCCTTTATGTCAAAAATTTTCACCTTATAACCAATCTTTGTTAATTGGTCAGAAACATGGCTGCCTATAAATCCTGCACCACCTATAACCGTTACCGAATCTCTCATTTTCTATACCTATAAATCTTCATATTCATCTTTTGGAACAGCTAGTTCAAGTTTTTCTCCTTTTATAAACCTAGCTGCTTCTTCAGTTGCCTCTACTTCCATTCTAGATCTACAGTCTTCTGTCATTGAACCCATGTGTGATGTTATCAGACAATTATCTAATGTTGAGAGATTTCCTTCATAAGGTTCTTTTTCAAATACATCAATTGCAGCTGAAGCAATTTTTCCCTTTTTTAAACCATTATATAGCTCTATCTCGTCGATAATCCCACCTCTTGATGTATTAACCAACATGACATCATCTTTCATCATTGCAATTTCCTTTGAGCCAATGAGATTATGAGTAGAGCTATTCAATGGAATATGCAAAGTTATTAAGTCTGAATGGGAATAAATCGTTTCTTTATCGACCCATCTTATATTCCTATTAGAAGCAATATCATGGTCTTCGATTAGATCACTTAATAATATTTCTCTACATTTAAAGCCGTTTAAATGTTCCAGAACTCTCTTTCCTATCCTACCAAGTCCAATAATGCCAATAGTGAGATCTTCAAATCTCCTTCCAAAGAATCTATTCCAGTTACCCTGATGCATATTCATGTTTGCTATTTGTATTGATCTCATTATTGAAATCATAAGACCAATGGTTAACTCACTTACAGCTGGTGCCGGGGCATCTGGAGTATAAGAAACTTTAATGCCTAAATCCTTTGCAGACTTAAGATCAACATTATCTAGACCTATTCCTATCCTTGAAATTAGCTTTAATTCAGGTGCGTTCTCCATCACTTTTCTTGTGATTGGTTCGGTTCCTGCTATAAGGATAGTGTAATCATTAATCATTGATTTAAGTTCATCTTCGCTAAGCTTTCTGCCAATTTTGTTTATCTCATAATCGACTGATAATGAGTCTAATATCTCGATTGGCTTTCTATTCTTCTGGCCAAAGGGTACGCTGGTTATTAGAACTTTATGCATTTTCCTTGATAAATATGGTCTTGAAATATATTACTAAACTTGACCATTCTTATTCAGGTGAAATAATTCACAGATTTCAAAGTCCTGCTGATCATCAACATCCATGCTTTCTATTTTTGAAATTTCATGCATATATGGTTTTGGGCCAAACCAATAAGACCATTGCAGCTGTTTGTCTTTTGGTGCCATATATATTCCCCCTGTAAGTTGATAGGACTCTCTAAGCTCTTGTGTTAAGAGATGCCAATGACCAAAAGCGCAATTAATCGGCTTGGCATTCTGATCAACCAAAAAATCATCGTACTTTATGACTGACATCAAACTATCATACTCATGTGAATTATTTTTATATTGTTCAATAGCACTCCCATAATCCTCGTAAAGTGGTGCTGTGACCATAGTCCATGCAACAACCGGATTACCCGGAATTGTATTCAACATATAATTATTATATTCATAAAGTCTTGAATCATGGCCACACATATAAGGGTCTCTATATAAGAAGTTTACCCCTTCTGATTCTGCGATACTCTTAGCTAGTTCACTGTCACTAGAAACATATATTGCATCAAAACAGTCTGCTTCTTGAAGCTGTCTAATTTTGAGATGCATAAGGCTTTTTTCATTCGCAAAAGGTCTGAAATTTTTATTTTTTACTCTTTGTGAACCTTCTCGGACAGGTATTAAAGCAACAATCTCTTGATCCATAACTAAACCTTTGACGCAGACCTTAAATGTTTAAATTTAGATTCAAAACTTTCTTTAATGATGCCGCATTCTGCTAAATACGGTATGAACTGAAAGCCCATACTGCTCCATCTACGAACATCTTCTTCACTTTGAGCAAGAACTCCACATGCCAAACCTTTGTTTCGTATTGTCTTAGCGGTCTTTTCGAGTGCCCCTATAACTTCACTTGAGTAAATATCATCGGGTGTGCCTAGTGAATGTGATAGATCATAAGTTCCGATATAAATTACATCTATTCCTTCAATTTCTATAATTTCATCTATGTTTGCTATAGCTTGAGCGCTTTCAACAAGTAAAATCGATAAAATTTTATCATTCACTTCAATGTTTCTGCCCTTTACACCCATTGAATTGAAATTAGATGCTCTTGTAAAAGCCGAAACTCCTCTACTTCCCATTGGAGAATAATATATTGAATTTACAGCAAGGCCTGCCTCCTGTTTGTTTTCAATTTGAGGCACCAATATACCATGCGAGCCTATTTCTAGTGCTCTTAGTATGTATGACTGATTGTTCTCTGGAACTCTAATTAAAGGGGTACAACCTACATTTTCAGCAGCTCTAATCATGTTTTCAGACGTATCAAAATCAAATGGCCCATGCTCATGATCTATAATTATAAAATCTAAGCCAGAAGATCCCATTATCTCGGTCAATGTCGGTGATGATATAACTGTCCAAGTTCCAAGAACTATTTCTCCAGATTTCAATTTATTCTTTAATTGGCAATCTCTCATGTTTTTTTAGCTCTTTTAACTTTTAAATGGGGAGCTTTAGCTTCTTGAGATTAGGGAGAATAAACATTCTGAGAAAAACAAAAACTATTGATGCAATCAACCCAAGTGCTGTTGCAATTAATACGAATTGCATTCTTTTGGGTGTTGATGGGAACTCTGGAATCAATGCATCATCAATAACTCTGAGTGCAAAATCTTTTGAAGAGTTTGCCAACATCATGTTTCTTATTTGCTCTGTTTTTAATTTAGAAAGACTCTCTCTGACTGCTAAGACATTTGTTTTAGTAAATTGTTGATCTATAAATTCAACGCTACTTTCTGCTTCTACAATCATTTGTGAAGCAAGAAATTGATTCAGATCTTTTACGAGGTTATTGGCAATATAGGCTGCAGTCTTGCCATTAGGCCAAGCTACCTCCAACTCAGCAAATCCAATTTGCCTTCTGGTAAAAGCAATTGGATCAAAAGTGACTTTGATTGCTTCCCTAAGAAGATAATATCCATCTGTGATAAGGGGCACTTCATTTTTCCATGTATTATTTTCTCTATCCCAATCATCAATAAATATTTCCTTAAGGAGATCATGATCGACAATAAATTTTTCAAGAAATTCTCTCGAGATCATTATGGCGATTGTAGAATCAATATCATTTTGGTTTGAAACAATGGCTGTAGATGCCTGTACACCCAGCAAGCCTGCCAAGCCAGAAGCCGCACTGTCTCCCGTAGAACCAACCTTTGACGATGATTTTATTAATGTTGTTGCAATATAAGTCCTCTCAACTGAAGAAATATAAAGTGCTGATAAAATTCCGATCGAGATTGTTGCTATTACTATGAATTTAGCGTTGTCTAAAAGTAATTGTAATAGCTCGAGAATTTCTATTGGTTCTTCATTAGTTTGTGTATTGAATTCAGACATAACTAGAAACTATTTACAGCTGCAGCTGCAAGAGCCATTTGATAAATAATCTGGGTTACTTCAGTTGTTGCTCGAATGCTAGAGAATGTTGATAAATTCAGCGGAACAACGATCGTATCTCCAGGCTGAAGACTGTCAGCTCTTCCTCTAAAAAATCCACTTGAACTCAACTGACCGGGAGACACTATTGAGCCATCAGCTTTAACTAAATATATATTGTCGTCATCAGCATATTCGTTCTTTCCTCCGCTTAACCTTACATATTCATCAAGGCTCGTATTTTCTCTAAACAAATGTGCATTTGGAACATAAACTTCGCCAATAACAGAAATGGTTTGAGGTCTTTTTGGAATGTGTAACTTGTCACCATCTTCTAGGGTTACATCTGTTACTTTATTCTCCATAATTCCTTCTAAATCGACCACCATTCTACCTATGCGTTCACTTTGATTGATATTATCTGAACCGGACAGCAAATCGGTGAGTTTAGATATATCACCAGCCTGCTCACCAAACCCTTGTTTCTGAGATGATAAGATAAGTGATCTTCTAAGTTCTGCTTGCGCCTGTCCAATTCTTTTAAGCTCAGCTTCCCTTATTGACTCTCTGGTAAAGCTTGCAGCTATTGCAGAAGCATCATTGGTAAATCCTCCTGCTCTTTTAATGATTTGCGATAAGGTCTCATTTTTTGATATCGGATATACTCCAGGAAAATAAACTTCTCCGCTTACTTCAACGGTTCTTATTTCAGTAGCTAGTTGTTTGATATTGATAATGTCCATCGCTTCAACAGCTTGGTTTAGAGAATTTTTATTTCTTGAATCAAAGCTTAGGTTTCTAGAGTCATATTCCTTGCCTCTCTTGTTATTTCTAATGATTTCAATTTCTGAAGAATATGAAGACTCTTTTAATCCTCCTGCTGCATTTATTGCATCCAATAGGGTCATACCTTCACTAAGAGGATACTGACCTGGAAAAAATACATTTCCATATACAGATACTATTCTTTTTGCTTGAGAACTTGATGGCTGTCTCAAAATAATATCCATAAATGGCTTAATTATTTGGTCTCTACAAAACTTAGTGAGAGTCACATCATCGAATTGCTCCTTTGTGTTCTCACGTTCAATATTTGATAAAAGTATTTGGAGCTCGTCCTGATTAGTGATGTTTCGCAATTGTAAAGCTGAAACATTTTCAGGTGAATCCATATACCCTGCTGTAACAAGAGCCTTTCTAACTATTTTTTGAGGAAGCTTACAGTAGTCATATATATTATATTGATAAAATGACTTTGTAGGTGTTGCAACCAAGTCATCAGCATTTGAAAGCTGACCTTCCATTTGTTGCTCTTCATACTCAATTGTGGTGATAAATTTCTCTCTATCCAAGGAGGTAGCTAGATATGTTAAAGAAGTGTCAAATTGTTGATCTCTTACTTCATATTTCTCTTCTATCAACTCAGTAGAAATAAGTTCTGGTGAAAGCAAGCTTGGGAAAAACAACAATTCGTCCTGATCAAGAAGCTCAAATGAATCCTTATTATCTTTGGAGAGTGTTTTTTCAATATCAATTTGGAAAAAAGTAAAGAATCCGTCATTATCGTTTTTTCTCTTAACTAAAACGTAGTTCAGATCTGTCATTGGCAATAAGTCTTGATAAGAAGAAATCACCTCTTTTAATAGCATTCCTTCCTGCCAAGGATAAAAACCTGGCTGTTCCGCATGGCCTGACAATAGAATTGCTCCATTCATGCTGTCTGTAATTGAATAAACTTTTAAAAAATCACCGTCCTTAATAGCAAAGTTATTTTTATTTTCATCCAATTCTAATTCGATTAACTCATAACCCCCATTTTGATAATCAATTCTTTCGATTGTGCCCGACGAAAAGTCAGCCTTAGGGTTAAAAGAGCCAGCATATTCAATTAGATCATCTAAATTTTCTTCTTCGTTTAACTCATAGATAGCAGGCCTTCTAACCTCTCCTGCAATTCCTACGGTTTTTGTAATGGGCGGAACAAATACCACATCACCGGGCTTCAATCTTGCATCTGCAGATGTATCGCCTTTTAATAGTAAATCGTAAAAATCAAATGTGGATATAACTTCTCCATTTCTTTTGAGTTGTATATTTCTCAAGGACCCAGTGGTTCTAATTCCTCCGCTGGCAAAAATCGCATTAGTCAATGTTGATAGAGAGCTTACTGTATACATTCCTGGCTGAAAAGCTTCTCCCAGTACAAAAACATTGATAGATCTCAGAGCGCCAAGACTGGCAGTTGCTTCGCTTCCAATCATTTTTGATTTAACAGCTTTCTCAATAGCATCAATGGCGGCCTGATAAGTTAATCCACTGAGAGGCAATGGTCCAATCTCAGGTATTGTTATATCCCCATCCTTTGTAACCTCAAGTGTGAATTGAACATTCTTGCTTCCATAGATTATGACCTTGAAATTATCACCAGGTCCAACTATATAGTTTGACTGAACAGGTATATTGGAAAGCATGGCATATGTTGCTGGAGCATCTGTAAAGTAGTCATATCCAAAATAAACAACTCCTTCCCTCAATTCTTTTGGCTTGGGTTTATTTCTAAAAGTATTTCCTCCTTGATATCCAAATTCGCTGCTAGACTCAATGATTTGGATTTTTGTCTTAATGGAATTATCTTCTTGATCCTCTATCTCGTCCTCTTTTAATAAAGGTTCTTCAGCTCTTTGGCTTTGCAATTCTCTCAACACCTTAAGATCGTCAAGAGTACTCATCTGAGATCTTGTTTGCTGGGGTATTAGACTAAAAAATATAACGAAGAACGCTATAAAAACACATTTGTCTTTCAATGTAGATATACTCATTTTTTCATACCAAAATTTAAGAAGTTGTTAAAAAGTAATAGTAACTATGAAAATGGTAATAAAGTATAAATCTTTTGTATTAAATTTTATAGTAATCTCTATACCAATTAATAAAGCTAGATAACCCGTCTTCAATAGAAACTTGGGGGATAAAATTAATTTTTTCTTCAAGATCAGAGCAATCTGCATCAGTTACCAGAACATCGCCTGGCTGAATTGGTAGGAAATTCTTTTTAGCATCAATATTTGTCTTTTTTTCAAGTATTTCTATAAAATCCATAAGCTCGACAGTCTTTTCTGCTCCTATATTGTATATTTCCCATGGAGCATTCGATGAATTAGGTAATGGAAAATTACTATCCCACTCTTCATTAGCTCTTGCCGGATGCTCTAAAAGCCTTCTTATTGCCTCTGTAATATCATCAATGTATGTAAATGATCTTCTGTGGTTGCCATCGTTATTTATATCTATAGTCTTGCCTTCAAGTATAGATTTTAAAAAGATGAATGGTGCCATATCAGGTCTGCCCCATGGGCCATATACTGTGAAAAATCTTAATCCGGTGGTTGGTAATTGATATAGATGACTATATGTATGCGCTATTAATTCGTTTGATTTTTTTGTCGCTGCGTACAAGGAAATTGGGTGATCGACATTTTGTAATGTGCTATATGGAACTGTAGTATTTCCTCCATATACAGAGCTTGATGAAGCATAAATAAAATTCGAAACACTGTGTTCTTTCGAGAGTTGTATGACGTTATTGAAGCCTACGAGATTTGTATCAATATAAGACCTTGGATTTTCTAATGAGTATCTAACTCCCACTTGTGCAGCGAGATGTATAACTATGTTTGGCTTATATTCATCAAACAATTTTTGTAATGAATCAAAATCACATATGTCTAAATCATGATGACTAAAATAACTGGACTCTTGATTGTTGGATAAGCGGTCCTTTTTTAAAGAGATACTGTAATAATCAGAGTGATTATCAACTCCAATAATTTCATAAGATTTTTTATCCAAAGCTTTTACAAGCGCTGAACCAATAAAGCCAGAAGAGCCGGTGATAAGAATCTTCATTGACTTTTAGCCAAAAACTCGGCGAGCTTGAATTGGAATATATCGTCAATATCAACTGAACGTTCTCGTGGCATCAAATATGCATAAGTTTTTTGAGAATAGAATTTTTCAGCCATTATCATTTCTTTTTTTAAAACGTAAATTGCACCATTGGGATAGTAAGTTTCATCGTGTTCCTGGCGGTTTGAAAAAGATTCATTTTCACTTAAAGAAACTCTGCCGTCCTTATGCAGTTTCTTATTCCACGAAATGGGGTGATCTGATTTAACAAAACTAATAACTGAATCAGCATTTTTATTTTTAAAAATAGTAATTGCATTATCAATGTCTTCAATTGTTCTAAGAGGGGATGTAGGCTGGAGCAGCACTATAGAGCTGCAATCTTTAGAGTGTTCAGTTTCTAACTTATTGATCATATATTTAAGAGTATCATTTACAAGCGAATCATCTTCAGAGAGATCTTTTGGCCTCAAAAAAGGGGATTCAGCACCGCAAGACTTTGAGAAGTCAGAGATTTCTTTATCATCAGTAGAAACATATACAAAATTAACTAGCTTTGAATTCTTTGCTGCATCAATTGTAGCCTGAATCATCGGCCTTCCATTAAAAATCTTCATATTTTTATTGGGCAAGCCTTTCGAGCCTCCTCTGGCTGGTATTATGGCGATCATTTAAACACCCAACTGAATTAGAATATTAATCATATTGATTTTTTTAGAGCTCTTCCTTTATTTAAAATTCTTATCTTTAAGAACAATTATATTCTTATCATAATTTATTTTTGCTGAATGTATTCCTTTCCCGCATATAAAATCATCGAATGCTTTCTCTTTCTCTTTCCCGACAGCTGCAAGGAATATATGATCTGAATTAAGGAGCCAAGAAGCAGTATAACTAATTCTCTTGTTTGGAGGTTTATTTGCATTCTCTGTATAGCAGATCTTATTGTCTACTGTCAGATCATAATTTTTAAAATCACCGGCTAAGTGGCCGTCTTCCCCTAAGCTCAAAAATACTAAATCAAATGCGTTTATCTGTTTTTGTTCTAATAGGTCTGTCATAGAATTAATTGACTCTAAATAACTGGTGCCTAATTTAAAAAAATTTAATTGAGATGGGTCTGGTTTAATTCCTGACTCTGATAAATTTCTCATTAATGATCTCTGTATACAGTCCTCATCATCATATTCTACAAATCTCTCATCTGTTTGAAATATCTGTGAATTCTTAGTTATATGCCTAGGATCGAATGATGAAACAATAGACTCCCCAAATCGTCCTCCTGTAAATGCAATATTATTAATACCTTTTAAACCAAATATTTCATGGAGAATATTTTTTGCAACGTTTACTGCTTCATCTATGTTTTTGACATCTATAATTTGCATGAATTTGATATGGGTGCTTATTTGGGTTTCTTATCAATCAGGTAATTCTGTAAATAGTCTTTGAATGATTCCTCTGAGGCATTTTTTAACTTTTCTGATTCTACTTTAGATCTTTCTATCTCGTTTTCGATCACTCTTTCATTGTCACTTTTACTATCAGAAGAATTTAAATATTGTTTTTTATGTGCCTCGCCTAAATTTTTGCCAAATTCCTCATAAGAAATATTGCTATCAATAACTTGACTAAAAACCTCTGATGATGGAGTAAGGTTTGGGTCTTGAAGCATTTTTCTTGACTCTGATAAAGATTCATAAAATAGCTCTTTCTTAATATTGCTTTCAGAAATTAACTCCTCCATCTCATCCAAAATCTCAAGTCCCCAGTCCTTCACTGAAATCTTACTCTTACTTTTGGTTATCATTAGACCTGGTCTTCTTCCCTCTTTTGAGACCAGTAGATCATTGTTTCTAATCTCTTTTGTTTCATAATCATTTAGATCAGAACTGTCCTTCTGTAGACAGTAGATAAGGAATAATTCCAAGAAGAGAAGATTTCTATACCCTATGCCACAGGGCTTAAAGGGATTTAAATC
>CEQP01001340.1_pt1 | contig 24744 bp, 26 predicted proteins | sample 356291 | NCBI WGS metagenome assembly CEQP01 (sample SAMEA2621221, study PRJEB7988) | marine metagenome | isolation source: saline water (ENVO:00002010), including | reverse complement strand
ATTGACCCCAAGGCTCCGTACGCGTCTCTGATAGAGGGGACGACGACTCTGACTCCGACTAAGTCAAATATGTCCTCGAAAGAGCGACCCTTAACGACCATCTTTTCGTAGACAGCCCAATGATGTTTTCTTCTGCCTGTCACGCTTGCATCTAGTGCAGCTTTGTCCAAACGCGTGCCAATGGTCTCCGAGACACCTTCAAGATAGGCCTCTTGAGCTGGCGCCCTTTCCGCGATCAAACGATCGATCTCTGCATAACGTTTGGGGTACAAGGCGGCGAAAGCCAAATCTTCGAGTTCGTTCCGTACTTCCTGCATTCCCAGTCGATGCGCCAATGGTGCATATACATCGAGCGTTTCACGGGCTATCTGCTCTTGTTTTGTCAATTGCAGAGCCCCAAGGGTTCTCATGTTGTGTAGTCGGTCTGCAAGCTTGATCAGCAGCACCCGCAAGTCCCGCGCCATTGCTACGAGCATTTTTCGCAACGTTGCCGCTTGTTGCGCCTGCTTGGTGGCGAATCTAACGCGATCTAGTTTTGTTACTCCATCGACTATTGCTGCTACGTCATCGCCAAATTCAGCTCGGATTTCAAGTAGCTCTATACCAGTGTCTTCAACGGCATCATGGAGAAGGGCTGCAGCAATCGAAACGTCGTCCAAACCCATTTCCGCAACGACAGAAGCAACCGCTACCGGATGCAAAATGTAGGGCTCCCCTGACTTCCTTCTTTGGCCTTGGTGGGCTGCAAGCGCAGCCTCATAAGCTCGCACCAGCAAGTCAGCGGAACTTTTGGGCCATCGCGCTTTGTACCGATCTACGACCCCTTGAATTTCAGTATGAACAGGCGCTACCGATCGACGCCAAGGTAAAACCCTAGCTACAGCCGCCATTTGTTCACTCGCTCGTATCGATTTCGCATGTACCTAATAGTGAATCACGGCTGATACGTCTCGTACACCAAGATGTTTGCGACCGTTCAAAGCTTGTAATTCTATTAAGACGCTCGCTCCCACAGTTAGCGCTCCGATCTTAGACACAAGCTGTTCAGCCGCTGCCAGAGTGCCGCCGCTAGCGAGCACGTCATCAACCACGAGAACCTTGTCATGTTTATCTAAACAGTCGGTCTGGATTTCAATTGAATCTCCGCCATATTCCAGGTCATACGTTGCGGTGACGACTTGGCCAGGCAGTTTCCCTGTTTTGCGGGCGGGGCAAAATCCTGCTCCTAACCGATCAGCTATTTGAGGTCCCAACAGAAATCCTCGCGCTTCTATCCCAACCACTTTGCTAATTGAGTGCTCCATAAAGGGCTTAGACATCAAGTCTATCGCCGAGGACAACGCTCCCGGTGTCGTCAGAATTGGTGAGATGTCTCGGAAAAGCACCCCGGCTTGGGGGAAGTCCGGGAAATCAGCGACAAGATTTCTCAGGTCATCAGGGCCAAACTGGGTTGCCATCTTTAAACCGTACTTTCACTTCTATCGCTTACGGCCTTTCTTTCTGGGCCGTGGTGGAGAAGATCGGTCGTAGCGGTCAGCGGCGAGAGTTGAGGCAGCGTTTTGTATTGAGTTGGATTCGCTTAACACGTCTGCGCTTCGTTCCTGTTCAGCCCAGTGACTTTCCCGGCGCTTGAGCCTTGAAACGACCGGCATTGCAACAAAGATCGAGCTGTAGGATCCGACTAGCAGGCCGATAAGGAGTGCAATCGCGAACTCTTGCAAGCTGCTAGCGCCCATTATTAGTGACCCGACTACAAGAAGCGATAGCACCGGCAAAACAGACGTGATTGTCGTATTTACCGACCGCATGATGACTTGATTCAACGATACGTTGGCGAGGTCTGAGTAAGTCATTCGCGTTTTAACGGAGAGCGATCGTTCGTTGTCTTTTACGCGATCGAAGACAACTATCGTGTCGTACAGCGAGTAACCCATGATCGTTAGGAATGCCACTACTGTCGCGGGGCTTATCTCGAATTGGAAAATGGCATAAATACCAACAGTTAATGCAATGTCGTGCCCAACAGCTAACAAGGCCCCGAGAGACATCTTCCACTCAAAGCGAAGAGTCAAATACAAGGCGATGATCACAAAGAAAACAATCAGAGCTCTTCGAGCTTTTCCGGCAACTTCGTCACCGAAGGAAGGACTGACTGTCCGAGCGCTAACAAGCTCCGCGTTTACTTGTCCTTTCTCAGCAAGGACAGCAGCTACTGACTCGGCGCTTGCAGCATTCGGCAACTCTCCCCGCACTCGAAATATGTCATCGCCACCTGTAATTTTTTGGACTCGAGCATCGTCCATGCCTGCTTCTGCAGCGGCGTCTTCAATATCTGCCGTGGATACTTGTTCGACGGCTGGCATTTCCCACACACCGCCACCTTCAAATTCGATGCCCAGATTCAAGCCCCGAACCATAAGCGCTAGAACACAAATAAGCACTGCGATAGCTGAGCCCGCCATGACACGCTTTGACACCCCCAAGAAGTCCCAGGAGGTGTTTCCTCGGTATAGCCGTCGAATCGAGAAACTCACAGCGTCGCTCCCTCAGAAGTTGTACTTAGCCCTAGACGTGAAGGCTTCTCCTTAACAAGACGTCGAGCGATAAAGACAACCAAAGGCCTCATAAAGAAGAACGACACCGCCAAGTCGATCAGAGTTGTGATGCCCAGATAGAGAGCAAAACCTCGCACCGTTCCTGTAGTGAGCTGGTATAGGACACCGGCACCAATCAAGGAAGCCAGGTCTGCCCAGACGATTGTTGCGAACGCAGCTTTAAAACTTCCATCGGCAGCGGACCTCACAGCGCGACCTCGACGCACTTCTTCCTTTATCCGCTCGTAGTAAACGATATTGGAGTCGACTTGCACACCGATGGACACAATGATTCCCGTGGCGCCCGCAAGTGTTAACGCCAAGCCTTGGCTCTCACCGAGCCAAGCAATAATCGACCAAAGAGTGGCTCCGCTAACCGCCAAGCTGCAAATAGCGACGAGACCTAAGAGTCGATAGTAGGCCAGCATGTAGAGGCCGACGAGAGCCAATCCCACAAGACCAGCAACAACACCGGCGCGAAGTGTTCCCTCTCCAAGTGTCGCGGAGACCGTGCGAACGTCATCGCGTTCGAATTCGACTGGCAAGGCACCAAATCTCAAGACCAGAGCTAAATTCTTTGCTTCGTCTTCGTCAAAAGCTCCCGAAATCACAGCTTGGCCGTCGAATTCCGTTGCGTTGATCGTGGGAGCTGACTCAACTACACCATCGAGAACTATTGCCACCTCTTTGCCGAAGTTAGCCGCAGCCATTTGGTCGAATAGAACAGCTCCTTGATCATTGAAAGATACGTTGACGATCCATTCGTTTTGAAACGTAGCCACCGCCTCTTCAATTACTTCACCGGTTAACTGCGCTGGAGCCAAGACAAACCCGGTTTGGCCTGTTGAGCCTAAGAGCACGACAGAAGCCGACGCTTCGTCTCTTTCGGGAGGAGTAAGGACCTCGTCAAGGGAGACGTTAGGTTCGACGGTCGAGGGTTCGCTGGTTTCGGTCCCACCTTCAACATCGGCTATCTCGGAGCCTTCACCGATTACGTCTCTTACTGCTGCTAGTTGATAGGGATCGTTAGGGTCGAAGTAACTGATGACGGGGCGAAATGTAAGTTCAGCGGTTTGGCCGATGAGGTCAACCGCCCTTTGCTTATCTTTCACTCCCGGGAGCTGAATAACTACTTGATTACCTTGTCGAGTGATGTCGGGCTCGGCCACACCAATCGCATCAACACGATTTCGAATAATTTCGATTGCTTGATTGAACTGCTCATCTGAGACTTCATCAGCGGGCCGAAGTACGACTTCGACGCCTCCTTGGAGTTGCACTCCGAGGACAGGAGTCCAACCTGCAGATAGAACTCCCGCAAGTGAAGCACCTGCGACTAGCAGCACCAAGAGAAGAGATACAATTTGAGAGCGACGCACAATTAATCTAATTCAGTAGAGAGAAGACGGCTCAGTCTTCGTTATCGGTTTCGTCTGCGTCATCATCAACTTCGCCGGCCTTGGAAATTATTTCGCCGATTGAGCGCCGCTGAACCCGTAACTCAACATCGGTGTCGACTTCAAGCGAAACCACGTTTTCATCTTCTTCGGCCACAATTACGCCGATGACTCCACCAACAGTTGCAACTTCGTCCCCAACTCCGGCCGCGCGAACCATAGCTTCTCGTTCTTTCATGCGCTTTTGCTGCGGTCGCAGTATCAAGAAGTACATGCCAACGAAGACAATGATCGGCAATAGCAGTGCCATGGTGAAAGACTCCGGGTTCAAAATTGAGAGTAACGAGGTAGCAGCGTACTGCGCGACGGGCCTGACTCCATGAATCTTCGCAGGTTCAAATGATTAAGTGAGGTACCTCAACCCCAAATTTCCATAATTGATGCTCGGAAAGAACCATAGGATTGTTGCTCTATCGCTCGGCGAGCTTGCGCGACTAGGTCTAGTAGAAACCAAAGATTGTGGAGGGTCGCTATTCGCGCCGCCGTGGGCTCTTTCATCTGAAATAGATGTCGCATGTAGGCGCGACTGAAATCTCGAGACATGGGGTTCGCTGGGTCTAACGGACCCTTATCACGGGCATGTTTCGCATTACGTAAGTTAACTCTGCCGTGGCTGGTAAGCACCGTTCCGTGCCTGGCAAGTCTCGTAGGGAGCACGCAATCAAACATGTCAACGCCGGCACCGATGGCGTCCACAATCCGCGCAGGATCACCAACTCCCATTAAATACCTAGGTCGATTTGCCGGGAGTTGCGATAGCGCTGCATTTAAGGCAGGCATCATCTCGACGCGACTTTCTCCGACCGAAAGTCCCCCTATCCCGTAGCCTTCGAAATCGAGGTTTGCAAGGTGCTCGGCACTCCGCACTCTTAGCGCTGGATCAATACCACCCTGAACTATCCCAAAGAGCGCTTGGTCAGCTCTTTGATGCGAAGCCTTTGCACGTGCAGCCCAGCTATGGGTTCGCTCCATAGCTCTGATGACGTCTGCTTCCGGCGCAGGAAGCGCTGGACACACGTCCAGTGCCATTTGTATATCTGCCCCTAGCTTTTCTTGCGTTGTTACCGCGTCCTCTGGCGTAAACCGCAATTTTGAGCCGTCGTAAATTGATGTAAAAGTAACACCGTCATCGTCAACTCTAACGTTGTCATTTAGGGACATGACCTGAAAGCCGCCCGAGTCTGTAAGCATGTGGCCCTTCCAGGATGTGAATTCGTGCAAACCGCCGATTGCGTCAATCGTCTCCGCCCCAGGCCGAAGCATCAAGTGGTAGGTGTTACCCAATACCACCTCTATTTCTAGATTCTCATAATCACGTGAATCTAGGTGAATTACGGCGCCCCTTGTCCCAACAGGCATAAAGACGGGCGTTTCGATGGACCCGCGCTCCGTGTGGATACGTCCGCGTCTCGCATGACTATCCGCTGTTAGCAATTCGTAAGTTAACGGCACAGTAGATACAGCATGGCAGACCTCTTCTTATCTGAGTGCTCGGTTCAACAACATTGCATCACCGAACGACAAGAATCGGTAGCCGCTAGCGAGCGCATCTTCATACAAGTCTTTCCAACGTTCACCAATAAACGCGTCAATCATCATTAATAGAGTTGAGCGTGGCATATGAAAATTCGTCATCATCATGTCAACAATTTCGAACTTGCTTCCACGTCTAAGAAACAGTTCAGTGCGTCCCGCAAGAGCCCCTCGCGCTGCTGATTCGAGAGCCCTAACCGTAGTTGTGCCTATCGCAATAACTCTCTGTGCATCTTGACATGCCTGCCAAGTTATTTCGCTGACAGAATACCGCTCGCTGTGCATAACGTGATCGGCAGGGTTGGCAACCAGGACCGGTCTGAAAGTGTCTATGCCTACGACAAGATCGATTCGCGCGAAATTGGCGCCCGCAGATTGAATCTTGTTAATCAGATCGTCAGTCAAGTGCAGCCCTGCTGTTGGCGCGGCGACGGAACCAGGGGTTCGTGCGTAAACCGTTTGGTATCGCTCCGAGTCCTGTCCGTCTTTTGCCGTTATGTATGGCGGCAACGGCGACTCTCCCGCTGACTTAAGTAAGTTGCATTGTGATGGATCTAAAATCTCTGTTTGACCGTGGAGCAGCTCCACCTTCCTTTGGCCGCCAGGCAACTCTTCACCCACGACGACACGCAAGGCCTCATCCCGTTCACTCCTGAGCTCTGTCCCCGCTTTGGCACGCTTACTTGGCTTCAGTAAGGCTGCCCAGCCACCATCGATAGGTTCCAAAAGGAAGACTTCCACAGCCCCTCCGGTGGATTTCTTCAGTGGGAGTCTGGCAGGAATGACACTTGTCTCATTTACGACGACTAAATCCCCGGGCCTGATATAACTTGCCAGTTGATTGATCTGCGTATGTTCGACTTCGCGATCCGGCCCGTTATCCACCAGAAGCCTCGCTACATCTCTTGGCATCGCGGGTTTTTGAGCTATTGCGCTCTTCGGAAGCGCGTAATCGAAGTCGTCCGTTCTCTGACTCAATTTTTCCTGCTTCATTCCGAGCTAAACATCTGTCGCAGAGTCCACAATGTCGCGAAGAGCTTCCTTTGTCCAAGCAGGACTTATTCCGTTTGCTCGCATAAGTTGACTTAAATGCATTTCAAGTTGAAGCGGGGAGGCCTCCATTAGCCCTTTGAGTATCACCGACAAATATGGTCGGCCCGGGGCATTGAACTCCACCGGCGTTGGATTAGTGAACGTCAAGACTGGGCTACCAAGATACATTCCTAAGTAGATCACCTTGGAGTACCAACTGTCTCCGTGGACCAACTGATCAGCAGCCACAACTTCATCAAGGTCAACTCTAAACTCCCCTGGCTCCAAGCCGTTTTCTTGAGCAGCAACATCAAGGAATTGTTCTTCTGTTATATCCCAGCAACGAATCGCGGCTCCGCCGGCTCTATCGAGCTCGAGGAAAGCTACCCCTCCACCCCAACGCTCTGATGAACAGGCGAACGACAGGGTCCAAGGCCCGTAAAGGAGTGGTGATAGTCGCCCAGGGGGGCTTGAATTTCGCGCTCCTACTTGAGGGCGGTGGCCATCCTGGTAACTGCCTCCCTCCAAATAGCAGCGAAAGCGCTCATGAGAAATGTTTGAGCCATACGCTGCGTACCAGATTCTTCTTTCGCTCATACTGACTCAATTGTCATTCAAATAGTGGAGCATCGCTGGCTAAGCCCTCAGGCGGTGCCATCCCGATATGAGAATATGCAGTCTCGGTAACTATTCGGCCCCGTGGCGTTCGCTGCAACAGACCCTGCTGAATCAAGAAGGGTTCATACACGTCTTCTATGGTTTCAGTTTGTTCTCCGACGCTAATTGAAAGAGTGGACAAACCGACAGGTCCACCTCGATGAGTAACCGCTATAGATTCCAAAATGGATCGGTCAACTTTGTCGAGTCCAAGTTCGTCAACTCCAAAAAGCGCGAGACCGTTGCGCGCCACATCAGCATTAATCAAACCGTCGGCCTTTACTTCCGCGAAATCCCTTACTCTCCTCAAAAGACGGTTAGCTATGCGGGGCGTTCCTCGACTTCGCCTAGCGATTTCCTCTGCCCCCTCGAAGTCGATAGCAACTTTCAAGATCTCTGCTGCTCTTTCCACTATCGACTGAAGCTCTGGCGGGGAGTAGTAATCGAGCCGCTCGACTAAGCCGAACCGGTCGCGAAGCGGTCCAGCGATAAGACCGGTCCTTGTAGTGGCGCCAACAAGAGTAAACGGCGAAAGGTCAAATCTGATAGATCTCGCCGCTGGGCCCTTACCAAGAACTACATCCAGCTGGAAGTCCTCCATCGCTGGATAGAGAACTTCTTCCACTTGTTTGGGCAACCTATGAATTTCATCTATGAACAACACATCGCGCTCGCCAAGGTTGGTCAAAATAGCGGCCAAATCGCCAGCTCGTTCTATTGCGGGACCTGATGTTACGTGCATGGTCACCTCGAGTTCCGCCGCGACAATTCCAGCCAGAGTCGTCTTCCCTAGCCCGGGCGGGCCGGCGAAAAGAAGGTGGTCAGGAGTTTGTTCTCGGCCTCTGGCAGCATCAAGAACGACACCCAAGTGTTCTTTCAGTTCCTCTTGACCCACGAATTCGTCTAGTCGCCTCGGCCGTAAGCCGACGTCATCTAAATCGCTCTGGACTGGCTCGGAACTCAGTATCTCGCCTCTGCTATCCCCATCTTCTCTGCGGAAACCTTCCTCACGGCCCCATTCGTCAGCAGTCATTTCTTTGCCATTCTTCGAAGAGCTTCGCGAAGCATGGAAGATAGATCACTTCCTTGAAGGTCCGTCACTGCATGTCGGATCTCCTCGGCACCGAAGCCCATTTGCGACAAAGCTTCGCGCACGTCGGCAACTGGACTAGCTGTGGCTGCAGTCGAGGCACTTACAGTCATTTCACCGTCAGATCCTTCGAGACGGTTCTTCAAGTCCAAGATCATTCGCTGGGCAGTTTTTTTGCCCACACCGGGCACGAGGCATAAAGATTCCACGTCTTCGCTTGCTACGGCTTGCCTAAGGTCGCTTGGCGGAAGGGTAGCTAACACAGCCATACCCAAGGCGGGGCCAACCCCATGAGCGGCTATTACAGATTCAAAGCACTTTTTTTCCGCGACTGTCAAGAACCCATACAGTTGTTGAGTGTCTTCACGCATGTGGTGATGGACATGCAGGAAGGCTTCTTCTCCCAGTTCGGGCAAGTCGACGAGAGTACCTACGTTGACTGTTATGCAATATCCGATACCCGCAACTTCTAGGACGATTTCCCCCGAGGAGTCTTTGTCGATCAGAAAGCCCCGGGCCGAGCCAATCATTTTGCTTCCGATGCTTGGATGAGTTTACGACTCGAGGAATGAGCCAAGTGACAAAGAGCCACAGCCGCTGCGTCGGCAGCATCTGGAGGTGACGGTAATTCAGGCAGCGAAAGCAATGACTGGACCATTCGTTGCATTTGACCTTTATCAGCACTTCCCCAACCAGCTACGGCTTCCTTGACCTGATTAGGCGTATATTCGACTACTTCCGCTCCGGATCGAAAGCCGAGTGTCATAGCTAAGCCACTGGCTTGTGCTACCCCCATTGCCGTTTTAGCGTTCACCTGAAAAAAGACCCGCTCGATAGCGACAACATCCGGGCGATATTCGCTTATTAATTCCTCTAGATCTTGATGGATGGAAGCTAAACGCTCTGCGGTAGGAGCGTGAGCAGGTGTTTTAATGACACCTAACGCGACTGCTTCAGGTTGTATGCGGCCCTGCTCAACTACTCCGTAACCGCAGCGTGAAAGACCCGGATCTATACCCAAAACGAACACAGGTTCGATTGTACATGACTCCGAACTAACTTCTGATCAGTCTTGAGTGAGTTCTGCCAAAACTTCGTCCGACACATCGAAGTTGGCGTAAACGCCTTGTACGTCGTCGTGATCGTCAAGAGCATCCATTACAGCCATAACTTGGGCCGCTTCTCCACTAGAAGATAATTCCACCAAGTTCTGAGGTAAGTATGTGAGGTCGGTGGAGGAGACTTCGATACCTGAATTCTCAAGTGCTTCTCTGACCGCATTAGTCTCAGTGGGCTCAGTCGTCACTCTCCAAGTGTCACCTTCGCCAACTATGTCTTCGGCGCCAGCTTCTAAAGCCGCCATCATAACTTGGTCTTCGTCTGTCGAGCCTGGTACTAGAATCATGCCTTTGCGCTCGAATTGCCAAGCCACCGCGCCGGGTTCAGCTAATGATCCGCCAGCTCTTGCGAAAAGGCTTCGGATTTCGGCTCCTGTGCGGTTCCTATTATCTGTTAGCACATCAACGAACATCGCTACACCATGGGGCGCATACCCTTCATAGCTGACCTGCTCGTAGCTAACTCCCTCAAGCTCACCCGTGCCGCGTTTGATGGCTCTTTCGATGGTGTCCAGAGGAACTGAGTTATCCCGAGCTTTTTGATACATGGTTCGGAGGTTTGCGTTGGCTTCTAAATCGCCGCCGCCCTCCCGGGCAGCTACCTCGACCTGGCGAATCAATTTTGCAAACAGCTTTCCGCGCGCTTTATCAGCGGCGCCTTTCTTGTGCTTGATTGTCGCCCACTTGGAATGACCGGACACCGCTGTACCTCCGGGTCACATTCTGCCACTCTTAGGCGACAAAGCGCGCTAAGTAGCAGCTCAGGTGACGCAAGTTTTATCAAATAATACTGTCGACAAAGATTCGATGAATTCTTGTGTCGTTAGTAAGTTCCGGATGGAAGCTCGAGACAAGCACGTTTCTTTGTCGACATAGAACAGGAGTCCCCTCACCGTCGGGAGACTCAATGGTTGAAAGAACTTGCACATTAGGGCCAACGCGTTCGGCGAGCGGTGCGCGAATAAAGACTCCGGGAAATGGCTCTTCAAGACCCTCGACGATTAGATCTCGCTCGAAACTGGCAATTTGACGACCGAAGCCGTTCCGCCTGACCGTAAGTTCTATTTGATCAAAGCTTTTCTGGTCAGAACGGCCATCTAAAACGGTGTCCGCAAGGAGAATCATCCCGGCGCAGGTTCCTAATACCGGCATCCCTTCGGAAAGGAGCTTGCTCAGCGGCTCGTAGGTTTCACTAGATTCCAGCAACATAGAGATAGTTGTAGATTCGCCGCCTGGAATTACGATGCCTTCGAGCCCCTTAAGGTCGTTGGGCGTTTTCACTAGTCGCACGTGACAGCCAAGGCTCCGCAAGGCTGTTGAGTGCTCCCGAAAAGCACCTTGAAGTGCCAAAATGCCTACATGTGGCGACAAGGCGCTCTTCTACCAACCGCGTTCGGAGAGTTTAGTTTCAAGCTCGCCTATCTCCAGCCCTGGCATAGCGTCGCCTAAACCACTGCTCACTTTGGCGATCATGGCTGGGTCTTGGAAATGTGTGGTCGCTTCAACGATCGCCTTAGCTCTGGGAGCGGGGTCTTCGCTCTTGAAGATTCCAGAGCCAACAAAAACTGCTTCCGCTCCCAGTTGCATAACCAGAGAAGCGTCTGCCGGGGTTGCTATTCCTCCGGCGCAGAACATCGGAACGGGTAACGAGCCAGTCTCAGCTACCTCTTGAATCAAGCCAATGGGTGCCTGTAATTTCTTAGCCCAATCGAAAAGCTCGGCTTGGTCGGCTTGAGTAATTTTTCGAATGTCTCCCAATATTGACCTCAAGTGACGCACCGCTTCAACAATATTGCCAGTCCCCGCTTCGCCCTTAGACCTGATCATGCATGCGCCTTCAGAGATACGCCTTAGAGCCTCACCCAAATTGGTAGCTCCGCAAACGAAGGGAACCGTGAACGACCATTTGTCAATGTGATGCGCTTCATCAGCGGGGGTCAAGACCTCCGACTCGTCGACATAGTCGACGCCTAGAGACTCAAGTACTTGCGCTTCAGCGAAATGGCCGATACGTGCTTTGGCCATAACAGGAATCGTTACCGCCTGTTGTATGCCATCAATCATGGCGGGGTCACTCATGCGAGCGACGCCGCCGTCTCTGCGAATGTCAGCGGGAACTCTTTCCAGTGCCATCACTGCTACGGCACCTGCATCTTCAGCGATCTTCGCTTCGTCTGGAGTGACGACATCCATAATCACGCCGCCCCGCAACATGTCTGCGAGTCCGCGCTTCACTCGAACTGTGCCTATCTGCGAGTCTGAACTAGTTGTGTTCTGTCCCATACTGCCAGTCTAAGCCGTTGACTGAAGAAAGGCTTAGGTTCGTCTAATCCTGCTCTTGGATAATCTGCGCGCTGTCGCGTGGGGCCAAAAGTATCCAAGTGCTCCCGGGCGCCATCGATATCGATTTCCCTGTTCCATCCACGAACTGAGGGTGAACCGTAATGTTAGGTTTCGTCCAACGTGCTTCAAGTAGTTGGCCGTTCCTCAAAACCCACGCCGCTCCGGAACCTTCAGCGACTTCTGCCAGAGGAATTCGGGCGCCATTGACATCAACTTCTTCCGTCAAGGAATATTTGGTGAATTGAATGATCAGGTTTTCGGGCGCTATCGCGATTTTTTCACCATTTTCATCTAGTGCGAGGTGAGGTTCGCCATTTTGAAACCTTCGCCAAGCTGACACTTCGTCATCCCAAAGAAAGCTGACATCGCTCGATCCCCAGTTAACTTCCACACCTTGCACTTGGTTCGAGCCTTGAAGCCGAGGCGTGTCAGAGACATCAAATTCCCATAGGGGTTGAGCGGGATAGGAATGTGAGCTCGCTGCATCAAGTAGCTTTTCTGACTTAGCCCATAAATCACTCGGCGCAGGTCTGTCTAGACGGCGAAAGTAATACCCAGGTGCTCGATAGGCGCCCGCATCCTGGACTCCAATTGTCTCCAAAAGTTTTTGGAAAGCCGAGTTTGAACCGCTTGAGCCGAAAAGAGCACCGTCGAATGGCACCAACAAGGGAACATCGCTCGAGCGAGCTGAACGAATCGGCCCAACAGACTCCGGGATGTGAGCGTGAAAGATTGCTAAGAATCTTGTCAGCCCACCCTCGACTAGTTCCTCGAAGACAATATCCGCCCACTGAATACCCTGTTGAGGTAATGCCGATGGTGCGTTATCAACTTTCAACGCCAGGCGCGGCGAGTTCGCGAGGTCCGAAGGAACTTTTGTTCCTCGATATGGAGCTATATAGAACTCTTCTCTCGGTTCGGTGGTCGCAGTTTTTTTGATTGTGGTCGAAGGGGACTTCTCATTATCGTTAGCGATTTTCTCCGAAGCGTTGTTAACAGAATCTGCTGCTTCTCCGGCCAGTGCTGAGGCCGCTTCCGGCACCGACGACTCTGGGGCTACTCGGGCGTCGTATGCGTCTCTTGGGTCGGCCGCACATGACGAGACCGCTAACACAAATACACATAGAAGACAGTGCCCTAGGCGCATTAAAAGATCACAACTCGCGAAGGGCTGTGATTCGCGCTTCAGCTGTCGGTCGAATTGTTTCGGGAGAAATAGGCAGCAACCAAAGCGAGTCCACTATCCCAAACGGTTCCGAAAAGTGGTGATTTGACCGCATCGACTCAAGCGCTTCGATCATTCCTGGTGGGTAGCGGGTCACCGATGCAGCCGCGGCATCAACCGTGAAATCATCACTTGCGCCCACCAACATGCCCGTAGAAACTTTTGCTGCTTTAGGCACAAAAATAGAGGGACTGAATCCAAGGGTCGAAACCCCGATGCGAATACCAAAAGACGTTAAAGCGGCGGTCGCTAGAGCGGATTTTCCTGATGCGATTTGTGATAGCCGGTTAGCTAGGGCTGCCTCTAGGCCGATCCGACTTGTCGACTCAAGGAGGCCGGTAGTGACCACAAGCGCCGAACGGTGAGCATGTCTACCGATAGCCGCTACGTTTCGGGTTTCGCTAGGAATTATCAATATCTCGGGGGTCGATACACCGGTTGCAAGACATAGACCCTCAACCAAGTTAGAAAGTCGAGGGTATTTATCTTTATGAACCGCCCGAACTCTAAGACTGCTTAGGATGCGCCGCTCGGCAGTAGCGCTCAATCCCGCAAACACAAGTAAAAACAGGAACGCCACAACAGATGCGCTGACAATTCCGATCCATAGCTCCAGAAGAAACAAGACCGCTATCGAGAGGGCGGCTAGGAGTGAGGCGAATAGCAGCATCATCCTGCCCGCGCGTTGTTGATTTTTATCGCTCAGGTTGTCCATGAAGGTTTCATTTCTCTACTTGCGGCGGAAATCTCAGCCTTATTCTAGGGCCCTATCTATCAACCGCTGCTTGCTTCCCTTTGCGCTGAGCGCGATTTCGAAGCCAACGCAAATGGCCAACCCATCCGACCCAGTTCACCACGCCAGCCTCCCCGATCCGGATCGGCCGCTTCGATTTCAATAGCTTGCTCGTAAAGTCCTACGTATAACTCAGCAAGGCGACCTATCGAAAACTGTTCTGCCCTTCGAAAACCATTACTCGCCAGTTCTCGAGCAAAAGAGGGATCAGAAATCACTTGATTAAGACCAACAGCTAATGCTTGAGCGTCACCTGGCGGCACAAGGCATGCTTCGTCTCCGGTGACGGCGACATTTCGATAACCAGGTAAGTCGCTGGCGACCACGGGCGTGCCGGCAGCCATCGCTTCTAGGAGAACAATTCCGAAGCTTTCACCGTGTAATGAGGGCACACATAAAACATCCGCTCCTTTAATGCGTCCGACCTTCTCCTCCTCGCTAATCGCTCCAAGCCATTCAATCCTCGACTCCGCCTCGTATTTCTTTTGCAACTCAGGGGTTTGCGGGCCTTCTGACATAACCCAAAGAGTTAAATCGGACGGCATTTGCGATAGCGCCTCGAGCAGTGTTTCAAGCCCTTTGCGAGGTTCATGACGCCCAACGTAGGCAATAGTCGGACGATCAGTTTCATACGCAGTAGCTGAGACAAACTTGTCGATCTCGATGCCGTTGAAAACAACTTCGTATTCGCCGCCGAGTGCCTGATGCGCCATATCCCTCGCATCTTGAGAGACAGCTGCTCTTATATTCATTCGCGTTGCCAACCACTTAACTCCGGGAGTCATGTAAGCCTTGCTTCCGCCAGCTGCATGCCACGTGCCCACAATTGGCGCGTTCCTAAGAAAAAGGGCCGTTTGGCAGGGGCCCGGACAAATGGGCTCGTGAATGTGAATCACATCGAACTCTTCTTCGCGAAGAGCCCGAATGGTTCTGAGCGTGCAAGCAAGATCAGGTGCAATAGGTGCTACGGAACCATTAGCAAATGTGGGGATGCTTGCCCCAAGTGGGGTTACTCCATTTTCAGGTGGCGCACCATCGCAGGGGCCCATAACCCTGGCCTTGTGCCCCATCTGGTTGAGCGCCCTCGCTAAAGCCAAGACTTGCACCTGCACTCCTCCCGGACTGCTGAGGCTATATGGCGAGACGATTCCTATTCGCACGTTAAACCACGCTAGGCGATCGACTCGCAAATGATTGGTCAAATCATGTTATTGAGTTCCCTGATTACTGTCTGATGGCCAATTGGGTTGAAATAGGTGCCATTGCGATGGCTCAGCGGAAATCAACACTTCCAGTTCTTGGGCGAGATTTTCAGTGATTCTCTTGACGTCTTCTCTTACGGAGCCGACTCTCGAAACGTCTAGGGGGGGCCTCACAACTCCTATATGGCTTTCACCCGCCGCAAAATAGACAGCCGTGGGCAATATTGGGGCGCCTGTCCGAAGGGCCATAAGAGCCGGTCCTCCAGGGAGGGTCGTAAGTTCCCCAAAAAAAGGGACTTTGACCCCGCCGCCTGAAATATCGCGATCCGACAGCAGGCAAACCACCTCGTTCCGCTTTAGTGCCGCGGCGATTTCAGCCCCAGCTGCAGGACCCAGAGGTACTACCGTCATTCCAAGTTCTCGGCGAAAGCGCGCAAACCATTCAAAAAGCTGGGGTGGCTCTATCGGTTCCACAACAACGGTTATCGGGAGCTTCTTCACTGCCGCTATCCAAAATCCCGCCCACTCCCAGCCACCAAGGTGAGGCAATGCCAGGATCACACCTTTGCCCTTACGCAATCCCTCCTCCACATGGCGGTAATCAGGCACCTGAATTCCATCAGACAGTTCATGCGTAGTTTGCGAAGGTAGGCGGAAGGACTCAATCCAGTACCGAAGGTAAGACTCGAAGGCCCTCCTGGTAGCGACTCGAAGTACACCTTTGGTGGCCGTGGAACCCAATGCACGTCTCATATGCCTTCGCACCATGAGACGCTTGTTTTTCATTATGAGGGCTAATGGGTATGCGAGTACCTTTGGAGCGTTACTTGCCACACTACGAGGAAGCCGGCGGGCGACAAATGCCCCCGCTTTATACAGCGCAGTTGCGACTTGTGCTCGCAAGATCGACCCTAAGGGTTAACGACTTCGTCGCTAGCTTGTCGCCAAACTTTGAAGAACCTCTGGGCAGCTGTAAGAGAAGTCAATCCAAGCATGATCCAAAGAACTGGGATTAGTAACGCCTCAAAACATAGGCCGAATCCCAAGACGACCATTCGTTCCGCCCGCTCCATGAGTCCGCCCTTAGCATCAAAGCCGAGAAGTTCTGCTTTCGCTCTTTCGTAGCTGATGAGAGCGGAGACCGACAGCACCGCCATCGGGAGCACCATGATTGTGCCTCCTTCAGTTGCAGCCAAATGCCATGCCACTCCGCACAATAGGAGCCCATCTGTAACACGATCTGCAGTCGAATCAAAGAAAGCCCCGCGTTTGGAACTCGTTCCGGCAGCAGATGCAACTGCTCCATCCAAAAGATCAGGCACTGCGGTAAGGATTAAGAACGCAAGCCCTAATTGCAACCGGCCGTTTCCGATCAGGATGCAACACGCCACTGACATTGCTAGCCCCACACAGGTAAGAGCGTTGGCGCTGACGCCCACCCGATCCAGACCCCTTCCTACGGGGCGAACGATCCGATCGACTCCGGTCCGAAAGTTGCCGTCAAACATCAGGTGGGCCTTCGCCATCCGGCTGAAGTCCCGTCGTTCGAATCCAGTCTTCAGGATTTTCCTCGACGTACATTTCAACAATTGAGCCATCTATTCCATCAACCAAAACCAGCCCTCTACTCAGCGGCGGATCCTCCGCCGAGTAGACAAGCATTCTCCATGTCGGCCGGCTCAGAAGGCCTCTCCAACCGAGTTGGGCGCTGGCGTGTCCTACCGGAAAGCCCACCGCTTGGTTTGCCGCAACTAAAGCCGCACTCTCATCTAACCCAAATGGCTTCCCTGCAAACAAGCTATACAAGCCAAAAAGAGCAAGAACGCAGCAACCAACCTTTAGACCGCTGTTTACTAAAACCGGTGTTCCCGATAACGAAATGGCCCAAAAGCCGACGACCCCGGAGATGAGCAAATACAAAAAGCCCGTGACTCGTCGTCGCTTGTTATCTGGGAACTTGTAGGCGCCTACGAAACCTCTGTCCAAGTCTTCAGGTAACTCATCGCGTACTTCTCCATCTTCCATTACAAGTACGCTACCTTCCCGCAATTGGTCGGCACGAATTCACTCAAAGTGCTCCTTAAGACGCTCAAGCGTCGACTCCAAAGATTCAGGTAGGACCCTTGATCCACCTACTGTTGTCATAAAATTTGTGTCGCTGTTCCATCTTGGCAAAACGTGGACATGTAAATGCTCCGGAATTCCAGCGCCTGCTCCTCGACCGAGGTTGGCTCCCATATTTACTCCATCGGGCTCATATGCCCGCTCGATGGCCGATATCGAGCGAGCAATAAGATCGAATATTTCATTACGCTCCTCACTCTCAAGTGTCTCGAAATCAGGGGCATGCCTGTACGGCAGAACCATGACATGCCCGGTGTTGTAAGGGTAGGCATTGAGAATCACCGCAGCTGATTCACCACAGTGCACAAGTTGCTCAGGTTGAGAATGTCTCATCTCAAGCACCGAACATAGAACGCAGTTGCCTTGAGAGGCGCTCGAGATCTCGCCTGTCTCTCCGCTGACGTACTCTCGCCTCCAACTTGCCCAAAGACGCTGCAACTTGTCCATTACGTTGGTCGATCGCTAGTCATTGAGCGCCTTAAAGTCCATTTATAGGAAATCCCGTCGACCACCTCAAGACTAAGGCGCTTAATCCTCGTACTAGCCTTCCATTCACTCATTCCAATCCAGCCAGTTTTAGGGCGACCCTAGTTTTATAACGGGTATTGAGTTGCAGAAGGACCGCCGTAAACGCTTCGATCGCCGTTGCATTTGAGAGGTTGCCACAATCGAGAGCTCTAGTGCCGGGAATCTTTCCTACTACCTCTGCTACGAGATCGGTAGCTTCTTTATCGTCGCTGCAAATGAGGATGTCGCTATCCAAGGGCTGTCGAAGGTCGCCCAACTCTTGAGCGGGTACATGTTGAAGAGTCGCCGCTACTTTGGATCGCGGTAGCGATGCTTGAACGGAAGCTGCTACCGAGCCTCGAGGCGGGATGAGCGGGACAAACTCGTCATCAACCCGAGCTAGCGCATTGGACATGGTAACTACGACCTTGTTGCGGACATGGTCTTCAACGCTTCGCGCAGTGATTGCGGCCGCATCCCAGGGAGTAGCAATTACGACGAACTCACATTCAGCGGCACCCACGTTGTCCGATGGCGTGACAGCTAATTCTTTGTCAGGCCATCGCGCCAAGATTCCGTCTACCACTTCCATCGAACGATATTTTGACCTCGAGCCCAAAACGACCTCATAGCCAACATCAGCCAGTCGAGCCGCTAAAGCTGAGCCCGCCGGACCTGTTCCACCAACAATCCCTATCCGCATGAAGAGCCACGGTACTGTCCAAAGGCAAGATACGGTGACTTCATTAGGTGAGTTACGCGAAGTACGGCAAACTATTGCTAGTTAAATGCCAAACGGAGGACATCAGTCATGGGTTTGATGGACGGGAAGAAACTGCTTATCACGGGGGTGTTGACTGACGCTTCCTTGGCTTTCGAGGTAGCAAAATTAGCTCAGCTCGAAGGAGCAGAAGTTGTTTTGACGGGCGCAGGAAGAGCGATGCGTTTGACAGAACGCACAGCCAAGAAGCTGCCTGAACCCTGCGATGTATTGCCGCTTGATGTAACGGAACCGGCCGAGATAGAAGCAGTAGCGACCGAACTCGGTGAACGTTGGGGCCGGGTGGATGGCGTTTTACATGCAATAGGCTTCGCTCCCGAAGCATGTCTCGGCGGAAATTTCCTGAATGCCGACTGGGACGACGTTAGCGTGGCGCTGCACGTGTCGGCGTACAGCCTTAAAGCTCTGGCCGGAGGTCTACAACCACTACTCGCAGAAGCAAAAGGCAACGTTGTGGGGTTAACCTTTGATGCCTCAGTTGCTTGGCCGGTTTACGACTGGATGGGTGTAGCGAAATCGGCCTTCGAGTCAACTGCTAGGTATCTGGCTAAGAGTTTGGGACCCGACGGAATTCGGGTGAACCTAGTTTCGGCTGGTCCTATTAGGACGATGGCGGCAAAGTCCATACCAGGCTTTTCCGACTTTGAGGATGCTTGGCAGGCTAGAGCTCCCATGGGATGGGACGTCAACGATCAGCATTCGGTCGCGCGTACGACCTTGGCAATGATGTCCGATTGGTTTCCAATGACTACTGGAGAAATAATTCACGTTGACGGCGGATATCACGCAATGGGCGCATAGGGAACCACAAACGAAGGGTTGCTCTACTAGTCTTCCAACAGAGTTCCGACAAGGCCGCGCATTACATCATCGAGCGTGAGCACTCCGAAGTTGACTCCCTCATAAGTCACCAAGGCCAAGTGGATCTGAGATCTCCGCATGAGTTCAAGAACGTCGGGAAGTCTTGCGCTCTGATTTACTCTTAACATTGGACGAATTAAGGCCGGCCGTAAAATTTCTTCTTTGCGTTCGACCCGCAACAGATCCTTACTGTGCACGAAACCTCGCACATCGTTAATGTCTCGCCCGTATACAACTAGGCGGGTGTGGCCAGTACGGACGATCTGCGCTTCAATTTCGTGAATCGGTGAATCAACGAGGACTGCATCAACCTCTTCCATAGGCGCCATCACCGATGTCACTTCCGCTTCGCTAAAAGTCAAAGCGCTTTCGATCAGTGCGTATTCCTCGTGATCGATCAAACCCTGATCGTGGGATTCATCAACCATGAGCAGCAACTCGGCACTAGTCGTCGCCTCATCAAGTTCTGAAGCTGGCTCCACACGAAACACGCGCAATAACCCGTTAACAAGGTAGTTAAGTGTCCGAATAATTGGGCCGGCCAAAGCTAGATATACAGCCATAGGGCGGGCGAGAATCAGCAAAGTCCGCTGGGGGCCAGTAATTGCCAGACTTTTGGGGACCATCTCGCCGAGGACCATGTGAACGACAACGACAAAACTGAGAGCAATCGCAAAGCTAACCGAATGGAGCAGCGTCTTATCTAGTTCCACGAATCGTTGAATTGCTTTTTCGAGAAGTGACGCTACGGCAGGCTCAGCCAGTCGACCTAGCACGAGCGAGCAGACGGTGATGCCAAGTTGAGCGCCCCCTAGAGCGTTCAAAACATCTCTTTGGAGGCGCTGAGCAGCCTTAGCGGACTTTTTCCCAGAAGCCGCTTCGGAGTCAATTGCCGATTTCATTGCGCCGAGGAGACCAAACTCCAGAGCGACAAAAGCTCCGTTTAACAAAACCAAAAGGGAGCCAACCAATATCGCCAAAACGGTCACTGCGTTTCACCTTGATCCGCTAAAGAATCGCGAACGTCGACCTTGTTCTCAACGGCGACTTCGGAAATACGCAGGTTGTCCATCCTTAGGATTTCGAATCTCCAGCTCTCCCACTCAAGTCGATCCCCGACAAGCGGTATAGATCCGAATCGTTCGAGGAGAAACCCGGCGATTGTCTCGTATGGTCCTTCAGGCAGACGCAGACCTATAAGGTCTTCAACGTCTCCTCTCGACTTGAGTCCGTCGAGGATGTAACGCCCATCTTTTTTCTCTCCGGTAGTCCGCAGTGGCTCGTCATACTCATCAGAAATATCCCCTACCAGTTCTTCTAGGATGTCTTCTCGCGTTATAAGTCCAGCTGTTCCGCCGTGCTCGTCAACCACCACAGCCAATCGACTCTTGGCTACTTCAAGATCAAGCAGGACGCCATCAAGCTCTCGATGTTCTGGAACAATTACGGCAGGTCGGAGAATTTGCGACAGCGGGTTGTGCTCACGTTCTTCCGCCCTCATCGCAAAAACGTCTTTCACTTCAACTATTCCCACGATGTCATCAGTGTCATGGCCGGTAACGGGAAATCTCGAATATCCACTTTCTACGGCGACCTCGACTAAGTCTGCGATCGTCGCTGAATGTTTTAATCCCACCATCGAAGTTCGTGGAGTCAACGCATCCGCCGCATCTTTCTTCGATAATCGAAGCGTTCGCGTAATTAGAAGAGCTTCATCGGCGCCAATAGTTCTAGCGCTCGATGCTCTGACAAGGTGTTCCAAGTCTTCAAGGGATCTCAAGGACCTAAGTTCCTCGACTGGCTCTATACCAACTAAGCGCAGGAGGCGATTGGCTAGGCCGTTGAAGGTAGCAGTTACTGGTGCTGAGATAACCCCGTACACCCTCAAAATTGGACCAAGCCAAAGCCCTGTTCCTAACGGCCGAGAGATTGCTATGTTCTTTGGTGCTAGCTCCCCGAAAACCATTTGTATGACAGCTGCGATAGCAATCGCTATGCCAGCTTGAGCGGGGCCGGAAGTCGCAGTGAATCCAGGTAAATAGCGCAGAAGCTCACCGATCGTTCCCTCAGCGAGAAAACCAAGTAACAAGGAAGTGACGGTTATACCAAGCTGCGCTCCCCCCAAGTGAAAGCTAAGACGGCTCAAAAGTTTTTGAACCGTGCGGGCTCTGCGATGCCCTTCGTTGGCCATAATTTCGACGCGTTCTACATCCATCGCAACGAGACAGAACTCGCCTGCGACGAAGATGCCGTTTAGCGCTATCAAGGTAACTACGGCTGCTATTCCAATCGCCGGGTCGATGATTCTTACCTCCATCTTCGAATGTAAATCCGAACCTGCCCAATGCCAAGGTAGCCTCGGACAGATGCCCGGGGACAACATCATTTTTGAACCGGTGCAGAAAAGTTCCACTTACCCCCGAGTCACTGAGAGAATTCGTTCGGATAAATCTCTCGGTTGGTTGAGACGACTTCAACCAATCGTCATGACACACCGCTGGCGGATTGCGTGCTCCGTTTTGGCGGCAGTTGTCGCAATGGTTGCTCAGATACTTGTTCCGCGTGTGGTTGGTTTAGCGGTGGATAGATCTTTGATTGACGAGACAAGCGGCTTGACGGGTTTTGTTCTAGTTCTTCTCGTGCTTGGAGCACTTCGGGCAACCGCTACATTCGCCTACCGCTACGGACTTTACGGGATGGCTTTCAAGGTTGAATACCAATTAAGAAACATGCTCTTTGAGCACTTGGGACAATTGTCGTTTTCTTTCTTCGACCGGGTGCAAAGCGGACAAATAATCAGCCGGGCAAATTCTGATATCAGGTCAGTGCAAATGTTTATGGCGTTTGCGCCGATCATGGCTGTGCAGTTTCTGAGTTTCATTATCGCAATCGGTTTAATGGCCGCTATTAGCATTCCGTTGACAGCTATAACGATGGTCGCCCTTCCAGGAGTTTTCGCAATCGGCCAGCGCTTGCGAAAAGTAATGTTCCCGTTGTCTTGGGTTATCCAATCGCGTCAAGCAGAAATTGCCACTGTCGTCGACGAGTCGGTGAACGGCGTACGTGTGGTTAAAGCATTCGCTTCCGAACAACAGCAGATAGAGACTCTGGCAAAAGGAGCCCAGCGACTCCGCTGGGCAAATATGGTGCAGCATCGAACGCGAGCATCTCATACGCCTCTCATAGAAAATCTTCCCAGAATCGCTCTTGCTGTTGTGCTTCTCGTCGGTGGCCTTCAAACGATTGACGGAGCGCTAAGCGTTGGGGACCTCATTTCATTTAACCTTTACATTCTTCTGCTGCAGGCACCATTTCGTTTTATCGGAATGCTTCTAATTCTTGGTCAGCGTGCGAAAGCTTCAGCAGAACGTATTTTCGAAATTCTTGACGAACCCCCCGCCGTAGAAGATCGTCCCGGGGCTATAGACCTTTTCGATGCGCACGGTGCTGTGTCTTTTAAGGACGTGAGATTCGCATACGGGACCGAAACCGTCGGTGGAAACCCGGGTAACGAAGAAGCGCCCGTTGTCCTAAACGGCTTTTCGCTAGACATACCCGCTGGTCAAACAGTGGCCATCGTGGGCAAGACCGGTTCAGGAAAATCTACTATTGCTCGGCTACTTCTTCGGTTCTACGAACCTCAAGCCGGCCAAGTAAGGCTTGACGATAAGGAGATTGCGGCAATAACTCAAAGGAGCTTGCGTTCCACCATCAGTCTGGTGCCGGATGAGCCTTTTCTGTTCTCGACAAGTATTTTTGAGAATATTTCTTATGGTAAGCCTGACGCCACAAGAGGCGAGGTGGAGGCGGCAGCAAAAGCTGCTCAGGCCCACGGCTTTATATCGGAACTCGAATCGGGCTACGACACAGTGGTTGGGGAACGCGGCTATGACTTGTCTGGGGGCCAACGCCAACGAATCTCGCTTGCACGGCTATTTCTCCAAAGCCCTAGCGTGATTTTGCTGGACGATTCCACTAGCGCAATTGATGTTGAGATCGAACAGTCCATCCACCAAGCTTTGAAAAGTCTCTTACAGGATAGAACTACTATCGTCATAGCTCACCGGCTATCAACAATCGCTCTAGCTGACAGAGTCGTACTCATTGATAAGGGCAAAGTCATTGCCGATGGCACCCATCGCCAGTTGTTATTGAATGAACCGCGCTACATCGAGACGTTGGAAGCTTCGACCGAGACGGGTGAACCATGGTCATGATGGGAGCCCCTGGTGGCGGCGCCTTCGCGGGACCTAGCGCCACTCAATCCAGCGCGAGCGCAGGTTTGCCTTTCGCCGGAGTTCCTTCTGAGATGGAGCAAGGCGCATCTAGAATCTTGGCCAACGAGCCACAACACCCCGAACCCGTGTTGTCGTTTCGACGAATCGCTGAACGGACTACCCGACTCACTCTCCGTTCTCTGTTCGAAAACCGCTTGGGAGCAGCCCTGTGGGGCTTAGTCTTACTAGCAATTGAAACCGTGACCGCGTTGTTGGGTCCCGTTTTAACCCAGCAAGGTATCGACAACGGAGTAATGCAAAGCAACCGCGACGCCCTTTATTTCGCTGTTTTTTTGTTTGCCTTAGTGATCATCATCAATGCATTAACAAGCTTCTGGCGGCAACGGTGGAACGGACGCCTAGGCGAAGACATCATGTATGACGTTCGGGTGGAGCTATTCAGCCACTACCAGCGGATGGGTCTGGATTGGTACACCTCAGAGAAGTCGGGAGTTCTGTTGAGCAGAATGACTTCTGACGTAGAAGCGCTCACACTTTTGGTAAACGAAGGCTTCGTTAATTTAGTAATTCAAGGGCTTACCGTTTCAGTCGTCACAGTAGTTCTGTTCTCCTACAATCCCGTTTTAGCTCTCCTGCTTTTGGGACTGGTATTGCCCCCATTAGTGGTTATGACACTTTGGTTTCGGTCTGTCAGTGAGCGCGGCTACGCAAGTGTCCGGGACAAAATAGCTTCTGTTCTCGCTGACCTATCCGAAAACCTTTCAGGCGTGCGAGTTATTGCCGCTCTCAATCGCCGACGTCAAAACGCTGAACTTCATCGCAATGTTGTCGGCAAATATCTCGATGCAAACTTGTACACCGCCAGGGCTGGAGCAATTTACGGTCCAGCCACAGAGGGCATCGGCATCGCCGCACAAGCAATCGTTCTTCTAGTTGGCGGGTGGATGGTTTTAGATGGTTCTCTTCAGGTCGGAGAGTTAGCGGCGTTCGTCCTATTCGTAAACACCTTTTTCGCGCCGATTCAGCAGATGGTTCAGCTGTACAACACCTACCAGCAAGGCCAATCGGGTCTTCACAAAATTAGTCAGATATTAAGTACTCAACCATCGGTGCCCGAAAACCCAGATGCCCTGCCCTTACCGGCTATTGAAGGTCGCATTCGCTTTGATTCCGTGCACTTCCAATACAA
>CEQP01035553.1_pt1 | contig 24875 bp, 21 predicted proteins | sample 356291 | NCBI WGS metagenome assembly CEQP01 (sample SAMEA2621221, study PRJEB7988) | marine metagenome | isolation source: saline water (ENVO:00002010), including | reverse complement strand
GAAATAGATGGAATAGAGGAAGATAATGAGGTTGTAAAAAACCTTGATATTGCAAGAATGTCAATGATGAATTTTATGAAAGACTTTAGTAATGAGTTTTCTTTTGATAAATACCCTATGGATAAAAAAACTCATGAAAATCTTGAAGGGATTGACCTTTTGCAAGTGAATAATAAACTTAATGATTTTAAGGAAAATATTGATAATGTGTCAGAAAAGTTTGAAACAAGTTTGACTTCTGGCCAAAAAATTTTAAATGGAATTGATTGAATCTAACTCAGAAAAAGAATAATTCATAATTCCAGAATTACATTTATTATAATTGAAATGCCACCACTCGTATTCGTATACAGTGAAATCATTTTTTTCCATAACTTTAATAAGCATATCTCTTATATCTCTTTGTCTCTTAGACCCCCCCAAATAGTTTGGGTATGCTCTTTCTGTAAATTCATCATATCCAGAAATCATGATAACACTTTCTCCTGTTTCAATATCATATAATCCTATATCTATTGCGCACCCTTTGTTATGAGATGATCCATTTTCTGGGTTTGCAACAAAATGTTTCAAATTTTCAGGAGTCCCTTCCCAAAACATCTTTGTGATAAACCAAGGTCTATATGCGTCATATATTATAATTCCATATCCTAATTCTTTTAAATCATTTTTAGCCTCAATCAACCTATCTGCAGCACATATATGAAAAAAAGCCCTCTCATTCTCATAAAATTTTGATCTCATAAAATTATTTGAGGATGCATATCTTATATCCAATTTAAACTCTTCGTCAAGTTTTTTGAGATCTATTAGTTTTTTATGAGAGTCTAAACTATCCAGATAAGGTGGATTTGAATTTTTTGAAATCTCTCTGAGTTCACTTATCTCTTTTATTGGAGTAATATAAAATGTCTCACCTGAGTTCTTTGATCCGAAATAAATTCCAATAGATCCTACTAATAAGCAGTAGGCTGAAAAATAAATCAACTTACTTTCTTTTACTATTTTTAGCATAACCTTACATGCGAATACTCCACTTAATAATGCAGAGAAAAATCCGACTATATATGATGGTTCAAATAAGTAAATATTAGATGTTTCAGAAATTTCCAAAAACCCTTTAAGAGATTTTAGAATTAGAATTCCGAAAATAGGAACAAGTACCATTAAGAAAGAAAACTTTGTCGCTTTCTCTCTGTTTATATTTAAAAGTAAAGCTATGGATATTGTTGATCCTGACCTTGAAATACCTGGTAGTATGGCTAGAGCCTGAGCAAAGCCTATAATTATCGCGTCAGCGTATGAAATATTTTTTTCTGAATCACTCTTTTTAAAATATGTGAAAAATAATAAAGCAGCTGTTATCAATAACATAGATCCAACTAGTACAATGTTTCCTGTAAAAAAAGACTCAACTTCTTTCTCATATAATACTCCAATAATTCCTACAGGCACACTCGATAGCAATATTTTTAGAACAAAATCTATTTGTTCTTTTTTAAATTGAATAAGTCCTTTTATAATTTGAGTAATATCCTTTCTGAAAACATATATAATACTAATAGCTGTTGCAATATGAACAACCACAGTGAACATTAAATTTTCTGATGGATTTGTTTTTAAAATATAAGACGCAATTTCTAAATGGCCACTACTACTAATTGGAAGAAACTCAGTTAGTCCTTGAACTATTCCGAGAATTAGAGCTTCATACCATTCCATATTTTATTTTCCTTTATAAAAAATGGCAAAAAATTGAAAGATAAAGCCAAAAAGTACAATGATTGGACCTAATGTTAACCCAAGAAACCCATACCCGTACTCTTCCTTATCAAGAGTCATTATAAAGAAACCAAGAAAAATAATTACAATTCCTATAATCATTAATTTATAATTGTTTTTATTGAAAGGAAGGTTAGATTGATTTTTCATTATTTGTATAAGTCATCAAGAGTAGAATTCAAATATTTATTGACAGATGTATAAGTGCTTATCATAACTATTAATATTCCTGATATTATTAATGAGATAAATATAATACTTAATTTTTCAAAGCTAATTATCATATTAGCTTCATTTATTTTTTCATTAATTAAGCTAATAATTGAATATAAAATTGCTGATGCTATTACACCTGATATTAATCCATAGGCAATACCTCTTATTAAAAACGGTTTAAGAATGTAATTAGCAGTTGCACCCACAAGTTGCATACTTCTAATTAAAAACCTTTGTGAGAAAAGAGCAATTCTTAAAGTGTTATTTATTAGAATAACTGAAATAAGAAATAAAACAATAAATATTCCGCCAAATACTAAACTTATACTTCTTACATTAGTATTTATATCTTCAATCATTTCTTTTGAGTAATCAACTTCATAAACTCCTGGTATCTTAAGTATATCATTTTCTATCTCTGTTAACTTTTCTTGTTCAAAAAAATTAGAATTAATTTTTAATATAATAAGATCTCTAAGAGGGTTATTTCCTAAAAAACTAACAAAATCTTCTCCAATTTCTTCGGAAAATTCTCTTGCAGCATCTGAACTTGATATAAAATCTAGAGTAGACTCATCCTTTATGAGGACATAATCTTTTGTAAATAGAGTCCGTTTAATTTGATCAATTTGATTTGAAGATATTTCTTTATTTAAGAAAATATTTATTTCGGTATTTTCTTGGATTATTTTCTTCACCTCAATTGAAGAAAGTAGAAAAAAACTAAATATCCCTAATAGAAGAAGAGAAAGAGACACACTAAATATAACACTTAAAAAAGGAAAATTTCCAAATGTCTTTTTTGCGATTTTCTTTCTTTTCTTAAACATAATTATTTATACTAATAGTGGAGCTATAACTAATGCTACAACTGATATTAGTTTAAGTAATATATTTAATGAAGGACCAGATGTATCTTTAAAAGGATCACCAACAGTATCACCTACTACTGCAGCTTTATGAGCTTCTGTTCCTTTGTTTCCAGCTTCTTCAATCATTTTTTTAGCATTATCCCATGCACCTCCAGCGTTAGATTGAAAAATAGCCATAAGAACTCCCGAAGATGTTACTCCAGCTAATAAACCACCTAACATCTCAGCGCCTCCGCCAAATCCAATAGCTACAGGTACTAATATTGCCATTAGACCTGGCAATATCATTTCTCTTAGGGCTGCTTGAGTTGATATCTCAACACATTTACTATATTCTGCAACACCGTCAGCTTCATTGAAAATTTTCATATCAGCTTTTGTAGCTTTTGAGAGGTCTGAGTCATATTTTCTCATAACCTTTAATGCTGCTTTTAATTTCGGAAGTTCATTGAATTGTCTTCTTACTTCTTCAATCATGCTCATTGCTGCTTTACCAACTGCATTCATTGACAATGCGGAGAAGACAAAAGGAAGCATTGCTCCTATAAGTAATCCTGTCATAACTACAGGGTTAGATATATCAATTGATGTTATCTGAGCAGTTTGCATAAATGCTGCAAATAGAGCTAAAGCCGTTAGAGCTGCAGATGCTATAGCAAACCCTTTTCCAATTGCTGCGGTCGTATTGCCGACAGCATCAAGTTTATCAGTTCTTTCTCTTACCTTAGGCGGAAGTTCAGCCATTTCTGCAATTCCACCTGCATTATCTGATATTGGTCCATATGCATCAACGGCTAGCTGAATTCCAGTATTAGCTAACATACCCACAGCAGCAATAGCAATACCATAGAGACCAGCATAAGAAAATGATATTAGAATTGCAGCACAAATTAGTAATATTGGAATAGCAGTTGACATCATACCAACTCCTAGCCCTGAAATAATTGTAGTTGCAGCTCCAGTATCTGATTGTTTAACTATTGATTTTACAGGACTTGTACCAGTTGCGGTATAATACTCTGTAACTTTTCCTACACCTAATCCAGCTAAAAGACCAGCTAAAGTAGCATAGAAAACACCCATGGAAGTATATTCTATTCCGTTAAAAACCCATGTTTCTGGTAAAAAGAAATTTATTAGATAGAAAGTGGCACCTATCATTAAACCAGCAGAAACAAATTCACCAGTATTTAAAGCTTTATGTGGGCTTCCACCTTCCTTTACTCTTACAAAAAAAGTTCCAATTATTGACATGATAATTCCAGTTGAGGCAATGAATAATGGTAGTAAAATTGCATTAGTTTCATTACCAGAAAATTCTTGTAAACCAATAAAAGCAGCTCCTAAAACCATAGCTCCAATTATAGAGCCAACAAATGATTCAAAAAGATCAGCTCCCATTCCTGCAACATCACCTACATTGTCACCAACATTATCAGCAATAGTTGCTGGATTTAAAGGATGATCTTCTGGGATTCCTGCTTCAACTTTTCCAACTAGGTCAGCACCAACATCTGCTGCTTTTGTATAAATACCGCCACCAACTCTAGCAAACAATGCTATGGAAGATGCTCCCAAAGAAAATCCTGAAATTACCTTTATTACGGTATCAATCTCTTGAAACATATTTTGGTAAATTAGAAAAAGAGATCCAAGTCCTAGAACACCAAGTCCTACAACTCCTAGACCCATAACTGCACCACCTGAAAAAGCAATTTCTAATGCTTTGCCAAGAGAATGTTGAGCTGCATTAGTTGTTCTAACATTCGCTTTAGTCGCTACTTTCATTCCAATGAAACCAGCTAATCCAGAACATAGAGCACCAACAACAAAAGAAACTCCAACAAGGTAACTTGTTCCTTCACTGATTCCTTTAAATCCTAGAAGAATAGCGGTTCCAATTACAAAAATTGATAATATTTTATATTCAGCTCTCAAAAATGCCATTGCTCCATCAGAAATATTTTTAGCAATTCTTTCCATTTTTTCAGAACCAACTTCTTTAGAAGCAACCCAATTATTTTTAAAGTAAACAAATAAGAGTGCTAAAATACCTGCGCCAGGTATGAAATATAGTATGTTGTCCATAGTTGTTAATTTAATTTTATCGCAAATATAGTATCTAATATTTAGCTACAATATTCTTCATAGATGTTTTTAAGGTGTTCAGAAATCATCAATGCGTCTCTACCTTCAATATGATGTCTCTCAACAAAATGTATGAGTTGTCCATTATCAAATAATGCTATGGCAGGTGAGCTTGGCGGATAAGGAAGACACATCTCTCTAATTTTATTAACAGCATCAAAATCTACTCCTGCAAAAACAGTATATAGTTTATCAGGTTTTTTATCGGATACTGTTAAAGAATGTTTAACCCCAGGTCTTGCAGCTCCAGCTGCACAACCACAAACAGAGTTAATTAAGACAAGGCATTTTCCTGATTTATCATTAAGTTCAGAAACAACTGTTTCTGCATCTTTGAGTTCAGTAAAACCTACTGATGTTAATTCTTCAATCATAGGTTTTGTTAATTCATCTGGATACATAATATAAATTTATTTGTTTAAAAATTACATAAAACCCAACTCAAGCTTGGCCTCTTCAGACATTAATTCTTGAGAATAGGGTGGGTCAAAAGTAATTTCCACTTCGACCTCATTAATTTCTTTAATCATTTCTACTCTATTTTTTACATCTGCAGGAATAGTTTCAGCTGCAGGACAATTAGGGGATGTTAAAGTCATAAGTATATGAACGTTATTACCTGAATTAATTTGTATGTCATATATTAGACCTAATTCATAAACATCTACAGGGATTTCTGGATCAAAAACTGTTTTGATTGCCCTAACAATTTTATCCTTAAGTTCTGAATCTTTTTTTTCTGACATTATTTATTAGATAAAGCTATTATTTTAAATTTATTTTCCATAGCCTCAAGGCCATTTGATCTTTGTGTTCCAATGAATCTACATAATCCAGTTTTATTTATAAAATACAGTTTTGTATTTAAAATATTTTCTGGTGTTTGTCCAGAAAAAATTTTGATTAGAAGACTTAGTAGACCTTTAGTTATTGATGTATTACTATCTCCACTGAAAAAAATTTTACCACCTTTAAGTTCATGAGATAACCATACCTTTGATTGACATCCTTTAACTAAGTTATCATCTGACTTGAGCTCTTCATCATAATCATCCATTTTTTCACCTATTTCCATTAAATAATTTAATGTCATTTCAAAATCTTCTTCCAAAACTTTGAAATCCTCCACAATATCATTTTGAGTTTGGGTTGTGCTCATCTTTTCATCAATTTAATTAGTGAATCAATAAAATAATCAATTTCATCCGTTGTATTATAAATAGCTAAGGATAGACGAGCAGTTCCATCTAAATCAAATTTATCCATTAGAGGTTGAGTACAATGATGTCCTGTTCTAAGTGCAATCCCTTTAGCATCTAATAGTAACCCAAGGTCATAATAATGAACGTTTTTTGTTATGAATGAAAAAATTCCAATTTTATTTTTAGCTGTGCCCACAATCCTAATTCCATCAATATTATTAAGAGCTTTCTCAGCGTATTTTTTTAAACTTATTTCATGGGATTCTATATTTTCTATACCAATATCTTCAATATATTTTATAGCCTCTTTAAAGCCGATAACATCTCCAATATTCGGAGTCCCAGCTTCAAATTTATAAGGTAAATCATTATAAGATGTCTTAGTAAAAGTTACATCTTTAATCATTTCTCCTCCACCCATATATGGTGGCATTTTTTCAAGGATTTTTTCCTTACCGTAAACAACACCTACACCTGTTGGACCATACATTTTATGTGCAGAAAATACATAGAAATCACAGTTCAAACTTTTAACATTTATTTTTTTATGGGCTGATGATTGAGCTCCATCAATTACAGTTATAATATTATGTTTTGAACATATTTTAATTATATTTTGAACAGGATTAATAGTGCCTAACGTATTTGAAATATACACTAGAGATACTAGTTTGGTTTTATCAGTTATTAAACTTTTAAAATGATCTATATTAATTTCTCCCTCTTTAGATACTTTAATAACTTTTAGAGTTAATTTATTTGAATTAGCTATCATCTGCCATGGAACAATATTTGAATGATGCTCCATTTCACTAATTATAATTTCATCTCCTTCCTTCAAATGAAATTTTGCTAATGATGATGAGATCAAATTAAGACCCTCAGTAGTTCCTCTGGTAAATATTATTTCTTTTGTAGATGATGCTCCAATAAAGTTTTTTATTAGAGATCTAGTTTGTTCGAATTCTTCAGTAGCTTTCTCAGCTAGTGTATGAATTCCTCTATGAATATTCGCATTATAGTTCTTATAATAATTAGAAATGCTATCTATCACGGATTTTGGTTTTTGTGTTGTAGCAGCGTTGTCAAAATAGACTAAATTATTGTTATTAATTTTAGAACTTAATATAGGGAAATCATCCCTTATTTTTTTTAAGGGATATTTATTCATAGTTGAGACCTTCAAGTTCTTTTAATATCATTAACTGATATTCTTCTCTTATTACTTTATCTGCAATTTTTTCAGTTATATCAGTACTGAATGCTGACAAAAGTAGAGATATAGCATCTTTTCTTGAAATTCCTCTGGACATAAGATAAAACAAAGCATCATCATCTAATTGTCCTACTGTACAACCATGAGAACATTTTACATCGTCAGCCCAAATTTCAAGTTGAGGTTTGGTGTTAACTTTTGCATTATCTGATAATAATATATTATTGTTTGATTGAAAAGCATTGGTTTTTTGAGCTTTTTGTCTGACAAAGATTTTACCATTAAACACGCCATTTGATCCATCATCAACGATGCCTTTATAGTGTTCATTACTTATTGAATTTTCATCAATGTGATCTACTGAGGTATGATTATCAATATGAGAACTATTTTTTATTGCATAGAAACCATACATGTTTGCATAACAACTTTTATCTAAAAGTTTGATATTAAGATTGTTTCGAATAATTGATCCTGAGAAACTGTATGTATGAAAATTAGATGTGCTATTTCTTTTTTGAAAAACATTAATACTATTAAAATGATAATTTTTACTGATATTCTGTGTTGAAAAATAATTAAGAACTGCATTTTCATCCATATAAATTTCTGTTACTGAATTAGAAAAATTCCCATCTTTAGTAACATTTATAAACTCTTCAGAAAATGAAATCTCAGAATTTTTATCTATTATAAAGCATTTTCTAAAATAGGTAGGTTTAGATGAATCAACAATATTTATTATTGATATCTTCTCTTTTAAAATAGTAGATTTATTAATCTTAAAAGTAAGGCAATTACTATGTAGAATAGTATTTATTGAACTAAAAATATCATCAGTTGAATCATCAATTTTTGAGTAAGAATCAATAAATATATTTTGTTCATTTTTAGATAGATCTTTTATGTTTTTAATATCAATGCTATTAGGAATATTTGATAAATTTTCAATATAACTACCATTTAATGTTACAATACAGTGTTTATCTTTAGTTGATACCAAATCTTTATAGCTATCAGCTTTTTTTATGTTTTCTGATGAATTGAAACTACCATATTTTTTTTCGATATTTCTTAGTAGTGGAGTGTATTTGTATTCTTCTTTATATTTTTTATAAGATAATTTAAGTTTATCTAAAGATTCAAATTTGATCTCCTTTATAATATTATCTTCCTCAATTGAAATTGATTTTTTTAGATCTACTGTATCAATCATATCTAATTTTTCACTTTAATCCAGTCGTAACCTTTTTCTTCTAGTTTAAGTGCAAGGTTTTTATCTCCAGATTTAACTATTTTACCATCCATTAAAACATGAACAAAATCTGGGACAATATAGTCGAGTAGTCTTTGATAATGAGTAACTACAACTGTAGCATTTTCTTTACTTTTTAAGGCATTTACACCATTAGAAACTATTTTCAAGGCATCAATATCTAATCCTGAATCTGTTTCATCAAGAATTGAAAGCTTAGGGTCAAGCATAGCCATTTGAAAAATTTCATTTCTTTTCTTTTCACCTCCAGAAAAGCCCTCATTAATAGATCTGCTTAATAGTTCTTGTTTTATATTAACAAGTTTCATTTTTTCCTTCATTAGCTTAAGAAATTCAACTGCATCTAATGGCTTTTCTCCTTTAGATTCTCTTATTTGATTTACAGCAGTTTTCATAAAATTAGTTGTTGATACTCCCGGAATTTCAACAGGATACTGAAATGCTAGAAAAATACCTTCTCTAGCTCTTTCATCTGGGCCAATATCTGAAAGTTCATTACCCTGAAAGTTTATTTCACCATCAGTAACATCATAATCTTCTCTACCAGCTATAACTGAAGCTAGAGTACTTTTTCCAGATCCGTTAGGACCCATTATAGCATGAACTTCTCCAGAATTTACAGTTAGGTCAAGACCTTTTAATATTTTTGTATTGTCGATTGATGCATGAAGATTTTTAATTTCTAACATATTTCTAATTTTAATTTAGCCAACACTTCCTTCTAATGTGAGTGATAAAAGTTTTTGTGCTTCAACTGAAAATTCCATTGGTAATTGTTTTAAAACTTCTTTGGCGTAACCATTAACTATCAGTGCAATTGCATTTTCTTCATCTATCCCTCTTTGAAGACAATAAAATATCTGATCCTCTCCAATTTTAGAGGTTGTAGCTTCGTGTTCTACCATTGAAGATTTATTCTCAATGTCTATGTAAGGAAAAGTATGAGCTCCACATTTATTGCCAAGTAATAATGAATCACACTGAGAAAAATTTCTTGAATTATTAGCTCTTCTCATTACTTTAACATGCCCCCTATAACTATTGTGTGAATGCCCAGCTGAAATACCTTTAGAAATTATTTTAGATCTCGTATTTTTTCCTATATGAATCATTTTAGTACCTGTATCTGCTTGTTGATAATTATTGGTTACAGCAACAGAGTAAAATTCACCAACTGAATTATCACCTTTAAGTATACATGATGGATATTTCCAAGTTATTGCTGAACCAGTTTCAACTTGAGTCCAACTAATTTTGGAATTATTTCCATTACATATTCCTCTTTTAGTAACGAAATTATAGATTCCGCCTTTCCCATTTTTGTCACCTGGATACCAATTTTGAACAGTTGAATATTTAACTTCAGCATCTTTTTCAGCATGAATTTCTACTACTGCAGCATGAAGTTGATTTTCATCTCTCATTGGAGCTGTACAACCTTCCAAGTAACTTACATATGAACCTTCATCAGCTACAATTAAAGTTCTCTCAAATTGTCCTGTATTTGAAGCATTAATTCTAAAATAGGTTGATAATTCCATTGGGCACCTTACGCCTTTTGGAATATAGCAGAAGGAACCATCTGAAAATACAGCAGAATTTAGGCACGCAAAATAATTATCTTTAGCAGGAACAACTTTTCCTAAATGTTTTCTTACAAGATCGGGATGTTCATTTACCGCTTCTGAAAAGGAACAGAAGATAATACCAAGTTCACTTAATTTATCTTTAAATGTTGTTCCAATAGATACGGAATCAATGACTGCATCTACTGCGACTCCACTAAGTCTTTTTTGTTCTTGTAGAGATATTCCTAATTTTTCAAATGTTTTGATAAGCTCAGGATCTACTTCATCCATAGATTTAAGCATCTTCTTTTTTTTAGGTGCGGAATAGTATGAAATATCTTGATAATCTATTCTAGGTATCTTTAAATTTGACCAATTAGGTTCTTTCATTTTCTTGAAATTTGAAAATGCTTTTAATCTCCAATTAAGTAACCATTGTGGTTCATTTTTCTTTTTAGATATTAGTTTAACAATATCTTCATTTAGTCCTTTTGGAGCTTGATCAACATCAAAATCTACTGACCATCCGTGTTCATATTCTTTGGATGTAAATTCCTTTAAAATTTTATCGTCTTTACTCATTTCTTATTCAAGCGCAAATTTAGCATAGATTTTCTATTTAAACGAAAATAAATGCTTAAAACGCTCAGTTTAACGATAAACCATCTTTCAATGTTTCTTCAATTGAAAGGAAAGATTCGGTTCTTGTTATGCCTTTAACCTTATGGATTTTTGAGTCTAAAACTTCTCTAAAGTGAGATGTATCCTTACATAAGATTTTTATAAAGATTGTGTATTGACCTGTAATTGCATGTATCTCTATAATTTCTGGTATTTTTTTTAGTGCTTTAACTGCATCTTTGTACAAGAAACTTTTCTCAAGATAAATACCCATATAACAAGATATAGTATAGCCTAATTTACTATAATTTATATCAAGTTTTGTTCCTCTTACAATTCCAAGTTTTTCAAGTTTTCTCATTCTAACATGAACAGTTCCACCTGAAACGTAAACTTTTTTTGCTACTTCAGTATAAGGCATTTTGGCATTTTTGGACAAAATATTGAGTATTTTCAGATCAATATTGTCAATTTGATAATTTATTTTCATTTTGGGTGTGTGTTTTTATAAAAAATTCAATTTTTTATAATATAAATTAAATTTTTTTAAAATTTAATCAAATTCCTTAAAAATTAGCTACTTAAATCGCTTATTAGTTTAATAAATATATATATTAACGCATCATTTTTGGGTTAATGTTGTTTACTGGGGATATCTTTTGATGTCCCCTTTCTTTTTTAGAATTTTTATATATTTAAGTAAACTAACTATTTAATCAATCATAAATAATGAAAAAATTTTGGACAAAAAATTATCCGTCTGGGGTAAACAACAATTTAAATTTAAATCAATACAATTCATTTGTGGATTTGTTTAATGAAGGTTTTAAAAAATATCCTAATGAAATTGCATTTGAAAATATGGGTAACTCAATAACATTTAAAGAATTAGATGAACTAACTAAATCTTTTTCAAATTTTTTAATATATGAACTTAATTTGAAAAAAGGAGATAGAATAGCTATTCAATCACCTAATGTGCTTCAATATCCAATTGCTCTTTTTGGAGCTATTAGGTCAGGAATTATTGTTGTAAATACAAACCCTCTATATACACCAGATGAAATGAGGCATCAATTTAAGGATTCAGGTTGTAAAGCAATTTTAATACTTTCAAATTTTGCGTATAATCTTGAAAAAATAATTAGTGATACAGCTATTGAGCATGTAATTATATCTGATATGGGGGATATGTTAGGTTCAGTAAAAGGGGCATTAGTAAACTTTGTTGTAAAGTATGTAAAAAAAATGGTACCGAAATATTCAATTGATTCATTTCATTCTTTCAAAAAAGCGATATCAATTGGGAAAAAACATACTTATAATCAGGTTGAAATTCAGCCTAATGATATTGCATTTCTTCAGTATACAGGTGGGACGACTGGTGTATCAAAGGGTGCAATGTTATCTCATAAAAATGTAATCTCAAATGTTATTCAGGTTTCTGCATGGATGGATATTTTATTAAAAGAAAGAAAAGAAATTGTAATTACAGCTCTTCCTTTATATCATATTTTTGCATTGGTATGTAATGCTTTAGTTATGTTCAAATATGGAGCTAGAAATATTTTAATTACAAATCCTAGAGATATGGATGGATTTATAAAGGAGTTATCCAAGTATAAATTCTCAATTATTACAGGTGTTAATACTCTATTTAATGGTCTTTTAAACAATAAAAAATTTCATAATTTAGATTTTTCAGAGCTAAAAGTTGCTTTCGGTGGAGGAATGGCTGTTCAAGATGTAGTGGCAAACCAATGGAAAGAGGTTACAGGTTGCCCTCTTGTTGAAGGGTATGGATTAACTGAAACTTCTCCAGTGGTAACAATTAATCCATTAGATGGAACTAATAAAATTGGCACAATTGGTTTGCCTATTCCAGAAACTGATATAAAGTTTATTGATGATAAAAATAAAGAAGTTCCTAAAGGTGAAAGAGGAGAAATTTGTGTTAAAGGTCCTCAGGTAATGGAAGGATATTGGCAAAGGAAAAAAGATACAGATGAAATTATTAAAGATGGTTGGTTATTTACTGGGGATATTGGTGTAATTGATGATGATGGATTTATTAAAATTGTTGATAGAAAAAAGGAGATGGTATTAGTGTCTGGATTTAATGTATTTCCTAATGAAGTTGAACATGTAATTTCTTCTCATCCTAAAGTTTTAGAAGTTGGAGTGATAGGTGTTCCTGATAAAAAAACTACTGAGGCGGTAAAAGCCGTTATTGTAAAAAAAGATGACTCATTAACTGAGGAAGAAATTAAGTCTTTTTGTAAAGAAAAACTTACTAATTATAAGTGCCCAAAATATATAGGTTTTACTGACGAATTACCAAAGTCAAATGTAGGTAAAATTCTAAGAAGGATAATAAAGGAGAAAGATTTAGAACTAAATTCTTATTGATATTTAATTTAGAATTATTCTAAATTAAAACATATTAAAATTATTTTTTGAACTTAATTTTTCGGATGTTACATTTGTTTGAGTTTTAAAACTTGGTGCTTAAATGCAAACTAAATTAACTGAACTATTGACTCTTTTTCGTCACAAAATACCCCAAATTTTTGGTACAGTTATCTTATCTCTTTTCTTATTATTTCCAGTACATTTGAAAGCCCAAGACGATCAGTCTCAAAACTATGATCCATCTATAGTAAAAAATGGTGAAAATTTATTTAAAGGTAACTGTACAGTTTGCCATGCAATTGATGAGGTCATAATAGGTCCTGCCCTCAGAGATGTTCATGAAAGACAATCTGAAGAATGGATTTATGCATTCATAAAAAATTCACAAAAAGTAATCAAAAGTGGAGATGAATATGCGGTGAATCTTTATAATGAATATAATAAAACTTTGATGACTTCTTTTGATTTTTCAGATGAAGAATTAAATGCAATTCTAACTTATATAAAAGATGAATCTAACAAAGAAGTTCAAGTAGTTGTTGCTGATTCAGGACAAAGTTTAGAAGAAGGTGCAAGCAATTCAGTTTCTTCAGATGAACTGTATATTTCACTAGGACTTAATTTATTACTATTATTTATAATAATCTTTGTCCTATTTAGATTTACTAACCTTTCCAAAAAATATGTCCTTTTAAAGGATAGTCAATCTAAAGGTAAACTTTTGGATGAAGATGATCTTGAAGTTGTTGATAATAGATTTGATTTTAAGAAATTTATTAAAAGTAATAAGGTTGTTGGAATTACTTCATTTCTATTTATTGCAATTTTTGTTAAATCATGTATAGATGGTTTATATACCGTTGGTATTCAACAAAATTATCAACCAACTCAACCAATTGCATTTTCTCATAAAGTTCATGCTGGTCAATATGAAATAGATTGTAATTATTGTCACACTGGAGTAAATATTTCAAAGTCTGCTAATATTCCATCAGTAAATATTTGTATGAATTGTCATAATGCAATAAATACCGATAAACCTGAAATTCAAAAAATATTAACAGCTTACGAAGAGAATAGACCTATAGAGTGGGTTAGGGTTCACAATCTACCTGACCTTGCATACTTTAATCACAAGCAGCACGTGGCTGTTGGTGGGTTAGATTGTGCTACATGTCATGGACCAATAGAGGAAATGGATGTGGTATATCAATATTCAGAACTTACAATGGGATGGTGTATTAACTGTCATAGAGAAACCGAAGTAAGTTCAAAAGGTAATGATTATTATAAAAAACTTGTAGAATTACATAATAGTTCATCCAAAAAACCAATGACAGTTGAAGATATTGGGGGACTTGAATGTTCAAAATGTCACTATTAATTATGAGTAAGGGAAATAAAACATATTGGAAAGGGATTGAGCAACTTAAAAATGAACCTTCATTTGTAAAGAATGCTCAAAATGAATTTCCTGAATACCTTCCAATCAAAGGATCATCTGACAATTCAAGAAGAGACTTTTTGAAGATGATGGGTTTTGGAATTGCTGCAGTTTCTACTGTTGCATGTGAAGCGCCAGTAAAATATGCTATACCTCATGTTGAGAAACCTCAAGATTTAGATCCATCTTTAGCAAATTATTATGCATCAACTTATGTAATGGGTAGTGATTATTGTAGTGTTGTTGTTAAAACTAGGGAAGGTAGACCTATAAAGATTGATGGTAATAAATTTTCCAAAGTAAGTGCAGGTTGCACTTCTTCTCAGGTTGAATCTTCGGTATTGTCTCTATATGATAAACAAAGATTAACTGCTCCATTATTAAATAAAAGAGAATCATCATGGTCTGATGTTGATAAGTTTGTTATTGAAAAGTTATCTCAATTAAATAAAAAGAAATATGTCTTTAGTTACACTATCAATAGTCCATCTACTTTAGAAGTAATAAATAAATTTTGTGAAAAATATAATGCTAAACATATACAATATGACAATATATCATATAATGGTATGTTAGATGCAAATCTTGAATATTACGGTAAAAGAAAATTGCCTTTTTATGATTTTTCTAAGGCAAAAACAATTGTTTCATTTGGGTATGACTTTTTAGGGAGTTCATTTAATCATAATTTATTTAATAAACAGTTCACTGAAAGGAGAGTTGTTAATAAAGATAATAGAGAAATGTCTAGGCTATATTCATTTGAATCTAATCTATCTTTAACAGGAGCTAATGCAGATCATAGAGTCCCTATTAAATCACATCATTCTCCGCTTTATATTGCGGAATTATACAATATATTATCTAATAAATTAAGTAAAATATCTTTTACTGGTTTAATTGATGTAAATACTGAAATAAAATATGATAAATTAAATGATATTGCTGATGAGCTTATACAGAATAAAGGAAAATCTATTATTATTTCAGATTCCAATAACAAATCTGTTCAACTTCTTGTTAATTTAATTAATGATCTATTAGATAATTATGGTAATACAATTGATATTAATAGATCTTATAATATTAGGAAGGGTGATGATAAACAGTTTAGTCAATTTATAAATGATTTATCAAATAATAATGTGTCATCATTAGTTTTTCTGAATTGTAATCCAGTTTATGACAATTTTAAATTTTCTCAGATAAAAGAAAATTTAGATAATGTATCTCTTAAGATATCTACCTCTGATAGAATTGATGAAACTTCTGTTAAATGTGATATTATTGCACCAGATTCTCACTTTCTTGAATCATGGAATGATCATGAGCCATTAGAAAATTCATTTAGTTTTACTCAACCAACAATCAGTAACATATTTGATACAAGACAATATCAAGATTCATTTTTGAAATGGACGGGAGAAAAAAATAATTTTTTCTCATTCATAAGAAATAATTGGAAAAAGAAACAAAAATTAACTAATTCAGATGAGCCATTCCAAATCTTTTGGGATAAGTTGTTACATGATGGTGTTGCAGAATTTATTGTTGATGAAAAAAGAAATATTAATCCTTCTAAGAGTTCTAAAAAGTTTTTGTCAAAAATAAATTCTGAAATATTGTCAATAATTAATGATAATAAAGATTCAGGTTTTGAATTAAATATTTATCAAAACCTAACTGTCTCTGATGGTATTCAAGCAAATAATCCTTGGTTACAAGAAATGCCTGATCCCATTTCAAAAGTATGTTGGGATAATTATTTATCAGTGAACCCTAAAGATGCTAATAAATTAAATATTAAAACAGATAGTGGAACAATGACAACAAATTTATTAACTCTTTCAATAAATGGTGCTGATTTTGAAATTCCAGCAATTATTCAACCTGGTCAAGCTAAAGGTACCATGGGTCTTGCTCTTGGGTATGGGAGAGAATTGGCTGGTCCTGTTGGTGATAATGTTGGTTTTAACGCATTTGGTTTAATTGATTCATCTAATGAATATCAAAATTTAGTAATCAAAAATGTGTCCATTTCAAATTCTGGAAAAGAATATAGAATTGCTCAGACTCAAACTCATGAGACTATTATGGCTAGAGAAAGTGTAATACAAGAAACTACTTTAGCTGAGTACAAGAAAGACGTTTATGCCGGTAAATATCAATTTAAAGTTGCTACAAGCCAAGGTAAGAAAAAACCGGAAGAAGTAACCCTTTGGGATGGACATGATTATCCTAATCACCATTGGGTAATGTCAATTGACTTGAATGCATGTACTGGATGTGGTAGTTGTGTAATAGCTTGTCAAGTTGAAAATAATGTACCAGTAGTAGGTAAGGAAGAGGTTTTGAATAGAAGAGAAATGGCTTGGCTTAGAATTGATAGATATTATTCAAGTGATGCAGATGTTGAAGATTTACAAGGATTAGAAGTTGCTGCTGAAAATCCTGATGTTACTTTCCAACCAATGATGTGTCAACATTGTAACAATGCACCTTGTGAAACGGTATGTCCTGTTGCTGCTACAACTCACAGTTCAGAAGGTTTAAATCAAATGACTTATAATAGATGTATAGGAACAAGATACTGTGCTAATAATTGTCCTTATAAAGTAAGAAGATTTAACTGGTTCAAATACCATGATAATGCTCAGTTTGACAAAAACATTTCTATGAATAATGATCTTGGTAAAATGGTATTGAATCCTGATGTTACTGTTAGATCTAGGGGTGTTATGGAAAAGTGTTCTTTCTGTGTCCAAAAAATTCAAGAAGGTAAACTTTTAGCTAAATCAGAAAAAAGAAGTTTGAAAGATGGCGATGTAAAAATGGCTTGTGGGGCTGCATGTTCCACCAATGCAATAACATTTGGTGATGTTAATGATAAGAATAGTAAAATAAGAAAGAAACTTAAAGTTGAAAAGATTGATAAGGCAACTCTAAAATTAAAAGAAGAGAGAGCTTATGCTGTACTCGATGAAATTAGAGTTAGTCCTAATGTTTGGTACTTGAGAAAAGTAAGAAATAAAAAAAATGTTTAAAAAATGCATGTAGAATCAAAGTTAAGAAAGCCATTAATAACTGGAGGCAAGACTATTAAGGATGTATCTGATGATATATGTATAAGGGTTGAAGAAAAACCTTCATGGATGTGGTATGTTGCAATGATTATTTCAAATATAACTCTTATTGTTGGTGCATACGCAGTTTATAGAACCTTATGGGATGGTATTGGAATGTGGGGACTAAATAAGACAGTTATGTGGGCTTGGGATATTACAAATTTTGTATGGTGGGTAGGAATTGGACATGCTGGTACATTAATCTCTGCTATTTTATTATTATTTAGACAGAGGTGGAGAATGGCAATTAATAGATCTGCCGAAGCTATGACAATATTTGCTGTAATATGTGCTGCAATGTTTCCATTACTTCATATGGGAAGACTATGGATAGGTTTAATTTGGGTTTTACCATTACCAAATACATATGGATCACTTTGGGTTAATTTTGCAAGCCCATTATTATGGGATGTTTTTGCAATTACCACCTATTTTTCTGTATCTCTTGTTTTTTGGTATATTGGATTAATTCCAGATTTTGCTACTATAAGAGATAGAGCCAAAATAGCTGGTAGAAAAATTTCTGCTGTTATTTATGGAGCATTGAGTTTTGGGTGGGATGGTGCTGCAAAGACATGGTCTAGATATGAAACTGTATCATTGGTACTTGCTGGTCTTGCAACTCCTCTAGTTTTATCTGTCCATACTATAGTATCTATGGATTTTGCCACTTCAGTTATTCCTGGCTGGCACACTACTATTTTCCCCCCTTATTTTGTAGCAGGAGCTATTTTTTCAGGTTTTGCTATGGTTTTAACACTATTAATTATAACTAGAAAGGTTTACAAACTAGAAGATTATATTACGATCAAACATTTAGAATTAATGAATATTGTAATTATTGTAACTGGTTCAATAGTTGGTATAGCTTATTTAACAGAATTATTTATGGCTTGGTATTCAGGAGTAGAGTATGAGCAATACGCATTTTATAATAGAGTGACTGGTCCTTATTGGTGGGCTTACTGGTCTATGATGACATGTAATGTAATTTCACCTCAATTATTCTGGTTTAAAAAAATTCGAACGAATATAGCTGCAACATTTATAATATCGATTATTGTAAATATAGGTATGTGGTTTGAAAGATTTGTTATTATCGTAACCTCATTACATAGAGATTTCTTACCATCAAGCTGGGCTATGTTTTATCCTACTATATATGATGTGGGAATGTACTTATTTACTTTCGGTTTATTTTTTACAGCATTTTTAGCGTTCTCAAGATTTTTCCCAGTAATAAATATGGCAGAGGTAAAAAGTATTTTAAAACATACAGGTGAAAAAGTAAAAATTAAATAATGGACGAAAAAGGAAAAAAGTTTATTGTTGGAATTTACGAAGATGAAGATATTCTTCTTGATGCTATAAGTTCAGTTAAAGACAAAGGCATTAATATTTATGAAGTTTACTCCCCTTTTCCTGTGCATGGTATTGAAAATAAACTCGGTTACAAAAGATCTAGATTGTCTATTGCAGCATTTTGTTTTGGGTTCTTAGGTCTATGTTTAGCATTAACAATGATGATAGGAATGATGACAATAGACTGGCCAATGATCATTGGAGGTAAAGACTTTCTCCCTTTACCTGTATTTATACCTGTTACTTTTGAGATGACTGTTCTATTATCTGCATTTGGGATGGTGGGTACTTTTTTTGTAGTAAGTGATTTAAAACCGTGGGGTATACCAAAAACCTTTGATTTAAGATCTACAGATGATAAACATGTTATGGCTATTGAGCTTGATAATAATAAAATTGATTCAAAAAAAATTAAAATAATTTTAAATACTACCGGAGCTTCTGAAGTTAATGATAAGATAATGGATTTATGAAACATATTATAAAATTTATTTTAGTGACAATACTTATCTTTTCTTGTTCAGCAAGGAAAGACGATCCTGGTGTTGAATATGCTCCTAATATGTATCATTCGGTACCTTATGAGCCTTTATCTCAAGTGAAAGATGAAGAAATTGGAAGTTGGTTAGATTCTAACCCTGATGATGGTCATGGTGAGTTCTATAACTCTAACCCATATAATCCATATGGTATGACCATGAGGGAACCAGTTGAGAATACTGTTAGGAGAGGTTCTTATCTACCTTATAGAATACCTAAAGATAGTATTGAATTAGCTGCTAAAGTAAAAAACCCAATTGAATCATCTGATGAAGTATTGAAAGAGGCTAAAGTTCTATATGAAAGATATTGTATTCATTGTCATGGAGAAAAAGGTATGGGAGATGGATTAGTAGGACAAGTATATAAAGGTGTAACAGCATACAATTCAAGAGCTGTAAAAGATAGATCTGAGGGTCACATTTTTCATGTAATTACACACGGTAAAGGAAGAATGTGGGGGCATGGATCACAGATTTCAATCGAGGAAAGATGGAAAATTGTAAAGTATGTGCAAACACTTCAAAAACAATAGTATGAAAGAAATTTTTGATTTTAATAGTAACATAAAAAAGAACTTACTTTACTTATTTATTGGAGGATTGATTCTTTCAATAATTGGATTATATCAGGTTATAAACTCTGGACATGGTCATGAAGAAGTATCTGAAGCTGTTGGTACTTACAATTCAGGTAGTGGTCATTCAGAATTTCATTGGTATCATAGATTATATTCTAATTTATGGATAAATGTAGTTTACTTCCTTGGTATTTCAATTTCAGCTATATTCTTTGTTGCTATTCAATATGTTTCTCAAGCAGGATGGTCTGCAGGAATTTTAAGGGTACCTCTGGCAATTGGGAGATGGTTGTTACCTGGTAGTGTTTTAATGTTAATAGTTTTTGCAATTACTAATCATGATGTATTTCATTGGACGCATGAATATTTATATGATAAATCAGATCCCCGCTATGACTATGTTATTGATGGTAAAAAAGCGTATCTAAATTTACCTTTTTTCTTAGGGAGAATGATCTTCTTTCTCGGAATATGGTATCTCTTCTATGCTCTAATACTAAAGCATGTTGCTAGAGAAGATAATTTAGGTGGTACGGAATCATGGCAAAAGTTATTTACAATTTCTACTGTATTTGTTGTGTTCTATGCTTTTACTCAATCAGTTGCAGCTTGGGATTGGGTACTATCTATAGATACACACTGGTTTAGTACTATGTTTGGATGGTATGTTTTTGCTAGCTGGTGGGTATCTGCTTTAGCATTAATTACTTATATCATAATTATATTAAGAGATAATGGATATTTAACTTTTGTGAACCATAGTGTTCTTCATGATTTAGGAAAATATGTATTTGCATTTAGTGTTTTTTGGACTTATATATGGTTTTCTCAATTTCTTCTAATCTATTATGCAAATATTCCAGAAGAGACAATATATTTTGTTGAAAGACTTGATAGTGATATATATTACCCTTTCTTTTTATTAAACTTGATTTTAAATTTCTTCTTTCCATTTTTATTTTTAATGACTAGGGCTAGTAAAAGATTTACTAGATTTTTAAAGATTGCATGTCCTGTAGTTTTATTTGGACATTTTATTGATTTTTATCTAATGATAACACCTGGTATATTAAAATCAAATGGTGGATTTGGTTTTTTAGAAATTGGATTACTTTTAGTGTTTTTATCTGCATTTTTATTTGTTGTACTTCATGGCCTAACCAAACTTCCTTTGGTTGCAAAAAATCATCCAATGTTAGATGAAAGTTTACATCATGATATTTAATTTTTATTTTGAATTTTTTAAATAAACAAAACTTTTATTGGTATTAAAATTCATCAATCGATAAGTGGAAATTTACAACTTGGTATATAAATTTGCTTTATGAAATTAGTAATAGGATTAATTCTGGTTTTATCTCTAATAGCAGTATTTTTATTCTTTAGATCTACAGAGATATTGAGTGTTGCTAAAAAAAGAATTTCAGATTCTTTTGAAGATGGAAATAATAATTATAATGCACTATCTGGTGTCATTTTCCTAGTTATTTCTTTTGTTGCAATCATATGGTATTCTTATGATCAATTTGATAATTATTTTCTTCCTATGGCATCTGAACATGCACCTGAAATTGAGGTTCTTTTTTGGGTAACAACTGCCATTACCTTTACTGTATTTATATTAACACAGATTGTTATGTTTTACTTTGGATATAAATACAGATTTAATAAATCTAGAAAAGCTCATTTTTATCCTGAAAACCATAAACTTGAAATTATTTGGACTGTAATTCCTTCTTTTGTATTAGTTGGGCTAATAGGTTGGGGTTTAGTCAAATGGAATAAAATTATGGGGCCACCACCCGAAGATGCAGAAGTAATTGAAGTTGTAGGGTACCAGTTCGCGTGGGCATCTAGATATCCAGGACCAGATAATGAATTAGGTAACTCAAATTACAAGTTAATTGATGTTGATAATATTGTAGGTATAGATTTTTCAGACTCATCTTCATTAGATGATTTTATGCCAAGAGAAATTCATATTCCAAAAGGAAAACCTGTGGTTTTTAAGATTAGAGCAAGAGACGTTATTCATAGTGTTTACTTACCATACATGAGATCTCAAATGAATGCTGTTCCAGGCATGCCTACTCAGATGTGGTTTGTTCCTTCTAAAACTACTGAGGAGATGAGAGCTGAAACTGGAAATGAAAATTTTAATTATGAAATAGTATGTAATAAGATTTGTGGAAGAGCACATTTTTCTATGAAACATACTGTTGTAGTAGTTGAAGAATGGGAATATATAAAATGGAAAAATTCTCAAAAATCTTGGATAGAAAAAAATCCTGATTATTATTCAAATTTTGTTAAAAACAATTCTACGGATGTTGCCGTATTAAACGATTAAATATGGGAGTTACAAAAACAATAACAAGTAAGCCAAAAACTAAAGTTGAAGAACATCATCATGAACACCATGATGAAAGTTTTATCACTAAATACATATTTAGCGAAGATCATAAGATGATTGCTAAACAGTTTCTTATAACTGGTATTTTTTGGGCTATAATTGGAGGTGCTATGTCATCCCTATTTAGAATTCAGTTAGGATTTCCTGATATGGATCTTACTGCATTAAGTCCAATTATTGGTAATTGGTTAACTCCTCAAGGTAAAATTGATCCTGAAGTATATTTAGCTCTTATTACTATGCATGGAACTATTATGGTTTTCTTTGTATTAACAGCTGGCTTAAGTGGCACATTTAGTAATTTTCTTATTCCACTTCAAATTGGGGCTAGAGATATGGCTAGTGGATTCTTAAATATGCTATCGTACTGGTTTTTCTTCCTCTCGAGTATAGTAATGTTTATCTCGATATTTGTTGAAGGAGGCCCTGCAAGTGGTGGTTGGACTATATATCCTCCTCTAAGTGCTTTACCTCAGGCAGTATCTGGATCTGGTATGGGTATGACTCTATGGTTAATTTCAATGTCTTTATTTATTGTATCTGCATTACTTGGTGCACTAAACTATATAACTACGGTTATCAATTTAAGAACTGAAGGAATGACTTTCTTTAGGATGCCTCTTACTATATGGGCGTTCTTTGTAACCGCTATTTTAGGTGTTTTATCCTTCCCAGTACTCTTATCTGCTGCATTACTACTAATTATGGATCGTTCATTTGGAACAAGTTTTTATTTGTCAGATATTTATATTGCTGGCGAAGCTTTGTCAAATCAAGGAGGTAGTGCAATTTTATTTCAACACCTTTTTTGGTTCCTAGGTCATCCAGAAGTATATATTGTTATTTTACCTTCTCTAGGTATAACATCTGAAATTATTGCAACATGCTCCAGAAAACCAATTTTTGGCTATAGAGCTATGGTATATTCTATTTTTGGAATAGGAGCATTATCATTTGTAGTATGGGCGCACCATATGTTTATATCTGGAATGAATCCATTCTTGGGATCAGTTTTTACAATATTGACACTTATAATTGCTGTACCATCTGCGATTAAAGCATTTAATTATATTGCTACACTTTGGCGAGGAAATATAATTTTTACACCTGCCATGTTATTTTCAATTGGTTTAGTTTCATTCTTCATTTCAGGGGGATTAACTGGATTGTTTTTAGGTAACTCTGTTGTAGATATAAATTTACATGATACATATTTTGTTGTAGCCCATTTTCATATTGTTATGGGTAGCGCTTCATTCTTCGGTCTATTTGCTGGTGTGTATCATTGGTTCCCTAAAATGTTTGGAAGAATGATGAATAGTACTTTAGGTTATGTCCATTTTTGGATTACCTTCATTGGTGCTTATCTAGTTTTCTTTCCATTACATTATATTGGTATAGCTGGATTTCCTAGAAGATATTATTCATTTACAAATTTTGAAACAGGAAGAATTGAAGCATTTATTGATTTAAATACTTTTGTAAGTTTTGCTGCAATTCTAACTTTTATAGCTCAATTTATCTTCTTATTTAATTTCTTTTATTCAATGTATAGAGGTAGAAAAGCATCTGCTAATCCTTGGAAATCTAATACTATAGAGTGGACAACTCCAATTGAACCAGGTCATGGTAATTGGCCAGGAAAAATTCCTTCAGTATCTAGGTGGCCATATGATTATAGTAAGCCTGGAGCTAAGGATGACTTTATTCCTCAGCATATTCCTCTTTCCTCTACCAAGGAATCTAATATGCCTGAAGATGAACTCAGGTAAATATAATGTTCAATTATTTAGGATCAATTTATAATAGCCTAACAAAAATAAGTTTAGTAATTCTTTATTTCCTAATCCTGGCAGGGGGAGTTGTAAGGTGTACAGGATCGGGTATGGGTTGTCCTGATTGGCCTAAGTGTTTTGGGATGTACGTACCACCAACTTCTGTTTCTCAATTACCAGAGAATTATAAAGAAAGCTTTGTAGAAGGGAGATTAGAAAAAAACAGAAGACTTTCAAAAGTTTTAAATGCTGTAGGCTTAAATGAAACAGCTAACAAAATAATTAATGATCCTAGTATAAAAGAAGCTGAAGAATTTAATGTA
>CEQP01163810.1_pt1 | contig 26640 bp, 16 predicted proteins | sample 356291 | NCBI WGS metagenome assembly CEQP01 (sample SAMEA2621221, study PRJEB7988) | marine metagenome | isolation source: saline water (ENVO:00002010), including | reverse complement strand
GATGTGAGTGGGATGTGAGTGGGATGTGAGTGGGATGTGAAGAGGCACAAAGAGGTACAAAGAGGTGTAACGGGATAGGCAACGTTGGTTGAGTTTGCCCAAAGAAGCATATTTTTGCACATGTCACATCACGGCGGCAACGGCACCGCCGCAAACACCAGAATACTACGCTGGCCTTCACTCTCCGCTGCTCTGCTCTGATCTGTCTGTGGGAGTTGGTATGCGGGGCCAAGACCCTCTGGGTGCAGAGTGAGCATTCCGTCCATAAAACAAGGGCCAAGTGCGTCCTTTAATGTCTTGATCGAAATTGGTACGCCAGCGGACAGTCGTGCCGCCAGTAACACCTTTGGGCGCTTCGATTTGTGTATGGTCGCTTCGGTGCCACTTTCCTGTGCAATCGTTTCCGCCGTATCATCATTTGCGTACTCTTTGTGGTTGTCCATGCTTGTTGTATTGCTTTGACGTTTGCATTCGTCTGATGCTAACGACACGCCAATCGATTCGATAATGTCAACGTCGTTTGGTCCTCTTACGTTGCGCAACATATTTTCAATGGCATTTCTTGCACTCGCAAGCTGTGCAAGATTGCGTCGTCTCATATCACCAAACGCAAGCTTCGTTGCAATATTTACGAGTCTTGCACATGCCGCCTCGGCACGATCCGACGCATCGTCACGAGCGCGCTTCTTCTTGTCGGGTTTGGCCACGGTCGGATCCGAACCATTTGCGTTCCACCCACGGGCCGAGATGACAAACGCGCCGTCTAAACTGGATACAAAGAGCTCGGATGCACCGACACCAGTAGGTTTTGTCGCATTTACGCAGAACGTTTGCAGTGTTGAGAACGAAATTGGCCCGTTACACTTGTGCGAGGAAACGTTGTTGCGAAACTTTGACACTTCTGCACCGAGAATCTTGGCGCTTGTTGAGAGATGGGCGTGTTGCTCTTGCGTTATCACATGCCTGTTTTTACCTGACATTTGATGTCGCTAATGTCACTCTTAGAACTGTGCGTCCATAAAACCAAAGCGTGTTGTCAACTTTAGCGTTTCATAATTTTATAGCTTTGGGCGTTGTGAACGCGGAGGCTCTATATGATAATCGATCAAGTTGAGGCGGGTCGTATGGACATTGTACATTCTTCATCGACAGCAGAAGACATCGACGCCGAACTTATTGCACACGTGTGCAGCGAATCCTTTGATGAATTTGGAAAATCTTTGGTGATGGGAATAGGCGACACGTTTCAAAGTGTACAGCGGTCGTTCAATGTGCGCGCAAAGATCTACCAGGCTTCGTTCAACTCCGTCCTCGTCTTCCCCACAAATGCCGGGTTGAAAAAATGGACATGCGGCACAATCGGCTTTTTGGAGACCTCTGAAACATCAGAACTCATACAGAAGGCGTTCTCCTCGTTCGCGAACAAGACACTCGACTCTTACAAGAACACAATGCGCGAGTACGGGCCTAAGGATGTATGGAACGGCTCCACCCTGCGCAATTTAATGGAAAACCCGCTGTTTTGCACTCATGAAGTTTGTTTTCCTCATGGATCAAGCTTCTATTTTGCGGGCTGTGTTTAGGTTGTCCTCAAAACGCATAACTGTGTTGATGTGAACATTAACTAAACAAGTCTGTGTAAAAGATGTCGTTCGAAATAAGATCCAACGCAGAAAACTGTGTGATTGCGAAAGTCCTGAAGCGATCTATCACGCGCCCGGAAGAGACCACCGCCGTTGCCACCGTCGCCACCGTCGCCACCGTCGCCACCGAGGCCACCGAGGCCACCGAGGCCACCGAGGCCACCGACACCAGCAACGTCACGAGGTCCAAAGACCTTGCCTCGATGATAAGCAGCGCTTCTATGGGCAATCGATCATCGACACATTTACCCATCGAATCGTGGAAGATTATGACAGAGACACAATACGAACAAACCCCCGAAGCTATGCCAACACCGTGCTTACCCAATCAGAAACGAGTTGTCGTGACCAAGCAAAGCCCCCACAAAAAGATCAGTGTCGCCACTCTGCACTCGGAGATGCAGTCAATCCAACGCCATTTTCGCTCGCTGTTCCAATCACACTATCTCGGTTTGACGACCACAGAGGATCGTCTTGCGCGCGACCGAGAATTGTACAAGGAGTTGACAGCAGAAGGCGTTGGCAGAACAGACACAACCAACAAAAAACTTGCGTTTGTGAATGCCGCGCGTATCGAAGCTCGGCCATCTAACGCAGACGAATTGGAGGATTATTATCCAATGATGATTCTTGATTACGAAGCCAAGCGACTGTTACCAGCATACGGTGCGGTTGTAAAGGACGAATTGAGAACCCTCACCGATGGCGCACAGCTGCTACGCGGCGTTAATCAGCTGGGACAGGAGATGATTTCGTATCCAAAGGGAACAAAGCCGGTGGCGCTGATTGAAGCACGCGTGGGCGACGGTGAAGAATGGAGATACAATCTAGCACCCACACCGTTTCTTAAAGAGGATTACGAGCGCGGCTTGGGAGTATACGGGTACCATGTCGCCGCGCAATCGATCAGCGAATATCAGGCCGACTCAAACCTGATAGTGTACGACTTTTTCGACAAGGAGCGTCTTGACCACATTACCGAGACTTTTGAAGCGTCGAAGCGCTCTTCCATTGCAGACGTTCAGGAACGCAACATTGCAAACGCGGAGGAGGAAGTGAGGATGGCAAGGAACGCGTTTATCGATGCCGCACCTCAACAAAAAAGCACGACCAGGAACAAGCTTTACACAAAGAACGTCGACTTGTTATTTATGCAGCTGGAAGCGCAAAAGGACGAGGACTGTAGCCTTGTCAACAACAGAATGTGCCTCGACGAGCATGCCATAAATCTTAAGCATCGGTTCGAGTCGATGGCCAGCGAGTTCAAATGGTTGAAAGAGCAATATAAGAATCTCACGACCAAGGAGAACGAATCCGTGTCGAAAAAACGCCAATTGCACGAGGATTACAAGAACCGTTGGAACGAATCGTTTGATCGGTCGTTGATGACGCCCCCATTCGACAAACCACCAACGCTGTCCAGTTACTACAACAACCACATTTTTCACGCCCTCAACACCACAGATGCCGCGGTCACTTCAAGTCTCCCGCCGTGGCTCGAGCCGCTTTCACAGCTTGTAGAGCACACATCTGCAGGGTGGAGATCAGCGACCAAACTGGATACCGAGGAGGAATTCCGAAACAATGCGTATTATCGATCGGAAGAAGCCAATGATTTCATTGCGGAGGTCAAAACTACACTCGAGAAAAGCATGGGCACAGATACATGCAATCGAATCGAGGAGTGGACAAAGAGACAAGATTGGAAGAAAGAAGAGCATGCTCAATCTCTCAGGTATCATAAGGCATTGCATGCGGCCAAATTGGAGGCAATGGATAAACGAAAACAGTGTTTCGATAATACCGAGAACGTTGCGTTTGTCGAATCGACAAAACAGATCATGGAAGACAGCGGTTACTTTGCTCAGTGGCCAAAAAAGCCATCTGTGGACGACATGAACGTTACCAAAACAGCCACAGTAGATGACAATGGATGCACGACAATGGCGCTTGGGTCGGGATCTTTTATGGGTGTGTTTGGCAACGGCGATTTTCATCCAGATGGCGCTTCTTCACACGCAGAATATATCAGATCAACTATGCGTGACTACATCAAATCCTTTGACGCATCCAAGGAACGATCCATATCATGGAATAATCGTCTTGCTGTCGCCGACCAGATTCGGTGGGTCGACCCGAAGTTTCCAATAGCACCGTCAACATTCTCGTGCCTGCTGGACGCTGTAAAGCAAAAGCGTTTGGCAATGAAGGGTGAAGCAAACGACCTTGTCGACGATCTACGTGTCAAGTACGAAAACGCTTTTAGGGATGGATGGAGCACCTTTTCTATTGACACGGTCCGCAAGGCCATTGGCAAGAGAGTAGGCGACTTTGAGACAAGCAGCCTTGAGAGCCGAGAGTGGATGGCCGTACTGAACGACATGTACGCGGAGATGCAATCGACGGAAGATGCCATTCGTCAAAATCTCGATGAGGATGTCAGTGTGTTTCGGTTGGAATGCGACATCTGGTCGATGAAGGAATTGACGTTGGGGATGTATCAGAAATGGGCACAAGCGGGTCCTGGGGAGCTGGCGTTTGACACGCCGTTTGCAAAGGACGTTGAAACGGTCCAAACAACCAATTCGGTGCCAAATCACGAATTTGGACCCGAGCATAATCTGACACCCATTCAGATGATCGCGTGGTTGGAAGAGACGTCTTCTGCAATGCCAGAGTTGTCGAATCTATCCGATAAACTAAGAACTGCTTATGAAATGCACTCCAAATATATTGGTTGTGCAAGAAGAGCCGGTGAGTGCATTGTGCAACACACAAATGTGCCGGCAGATCTCGACGCGCGTTTACAAGCAGTCGGATTGGATCCACGGGCATATGTCAAATCTACCGACGATGCGTACAACTGGGAGAATGAAGATCATGCAGTGCTCTCTTTTCTGCACGAACACGACCCTTTGCGTTGCCAACGCCGCGTTACAGTGGTCTCGTAATTTCGTGATCTCGCGAAACTGCAGAAAGTCACAAAAAGTCACGGGGGACACGGGGAGTCACGAGGAATGGGAGAGGGCGGGGTCTGAACTGGGTGCGTAGAAGAGAGGCGAAGAGATGGGACAACAGAAACGATGGTAGACAATGTTTTGCACGCATTTATTGATTTTATCCCCTCTACGCTCCCAATTATCATCATCACCTCGCTCATTTCCGCGCCCGGTTCAGACCAACAAACCCACAAATCCACTTCTTTTTTCGGTGACGATCCGATCCTTACGTGCACGCACACGTATGTCGGACCAGAAGGCTCTCTTTCAACTTTACGACCGCCTCATTTTCTTCATTTCCCCCCATTCCTCCCCATTCCACCCCATTCCACCCCATTGCACTCTGCCAAACTTGTGTATCTACTGTGCCGCGAGAGCCGCCGAGTAGACATCTCCCGTATCCTGCGCACCATAGACATTTGCGTGCGAAGGCATGAACAGGCGACCAGCGTTCGACGGATTGGTCGTCATGAAGGCAAACAGGGCGTCCTCGACGCGCGGGGCCGAAGGCCTCGCTTCGGCCGGGGGCGCCTCCGTCTTTGCCGCGTTCGACGAGCTGCCAACATTCTCACGCGCAGATTTGCTGCTGAAATCAATCTTCTCCTTGAGAACACCGTTGCGCGCAAGCTCCTCCTGGAACTTCATCGCCGCATTCTTGTTCTCGTCACACAGACCCTCAAGCTCGACGATCCGCGATGCCTTGTTCATGTTTTCCGCCTTCAGTTCCTCGAGCTCCTTGAGGGTGCTCGACAAAAGCTCGGCGTTCTCGGCCTGCTTCGACGCTTCAACACGCGTGCGCTTAAGCTTCGCCGACGCGCACGAGATGAGACGACCGAGCGACACGGTCGTCTCGACCTGGTCGCTCTTCTCCATGTCGTTGCAGAATCGCGTCATCGGCTCGAGCTCGTGCTTGAAGTTGGCAAACTCCGCGTCGGCAACAATATCACCAACGAAGGCGCTCACTTCCGGCTGCATGTCCCGAAGGGTGCTGCGCTGACGCTGGTCGTGCACCTCCATCTTGGCCTTGAAAATGGCCGCCTCCTTCTGAACATTGGCGAGTTCGTCCTTTAGGCGGTTGTAGGTCTCCTGGGACACACCTGTGTCCATTTGGGCCACGGGCTCGGCGGCCGGGTCAGACATGTTGCTGTGCCTAACGCCCTTGCTTCTTCTTTCAAAGCAAGAACTTATGGTTTTGATGAGTGAATTATTAGAGGAGAACAAGGATAGCGGGGAGTGCACGAGAAATAAAATGAGAAGTTGCGTATATGCGCGTACGGTTTGCATTCGAAAAACACTCGACTGTTCGTACTGATTTTCCATCCAGAGTATCGATATAGCATCCTCCGCGTCGGGGTTCGGCACAAAGAGAAAGCTCGTCCTGGCTGCGAAGCAACGCGTTGCCACTTTCGTCTTGAATGACGGAGGTGCCAAGACTCAAACCTCGCATGTCACCTTTTCGAACCATCGCAATTGCGTCTGGGTCGGTAACAGTTCCCGAAACACGCAACGAACCGTCTTTCCCTTCCCATGATGCGTTCACGTGACCAACATTTGAGGTAAAATCGTGCTCGACCAAAAGGCTTGTGCCGCCGCTCTTTCCAAGGTTGGTAGTCGATATTTCCGCACGGCTCAAATCGGCAATGTTACTGCGAGACTTTGAAGGGGGTGGGTGGGCAACCCCACGAAAGTGAAGCGGCTTGCTCATTTGAACTCGTCTACTAATTTCTCCGCAAACAATTGCTTATTCGGACTAGCGTCCATTCCATTAATATCCTACCCGACCCCCTATCCGACCCCTACCAACACCACATTCAATCCACACGAATTCGCTTCAAGTTTTTGTCTAGCATTACACCCTTTAGTTTATTGGCAGTTGATTGGAGCGACAAGAGCATTGTGGATGGTTCGATCGGTTCGATCGGTTCCGATTCCATGACTGTCGATAACTCCACAGGTGCCGTTGGGATAGAAAGATTCTTCGCTGCCTTTATAGTGCTTACCGTGTCTTTGAGCTCATCAATTGCGTTTTTCAGCGAGGTGTATGTGCTTGTCAACCGCTCGTTCATCTCCACCCTCAACCGGTCCACCGCCTCTGCAGATGGAACTTCCAGTCGACGTGATGGCGCCATTAGCGCATCAATACGAACCCTGTCTGTCACTTTAAGCTTTTCGCGGCGAAGACGGTACATTTCCAACAAAAGCCATTTATGGACGCTGTTGTTCAAGTTATCCACGCCAATATCTTCGGCGTCGGTAAACACAACAACCGCAATTTTCGAGCATGCAATGATACGCATGGCCTCGTCGGCCCTATGTATGCTGATTTTACGGGTTTCGTTGATGAGAACCATATCGGTGATAACATTGTCCGCTTTCATTCGTATTACAAACATAGCACCCGATTTGTCAATGCGCTCTGCCATAGCACATGTCGCGGCAAAGCGCGCATTGTTGCCAGCTTCGGTAGACGATGTCGTTTGCACCGGCAAGGGCGCCACCTCTCGGTGTGCCATTGCAACGTCAGACGCAACAAACACAATGCTTGCTATGCGCTCCATTGCACTGGATATAGAGCGGTTTGTCGACCACCCACTGGATATGTTTGAATGTCCATTGAGTTGCCCATCCAAAATATTCGACCAAGTCACCGATCCGTAAGCACACAGTTTGCTAGTGAGGTGGCGCAAAGTGAGTATTTCTTCCGTCTCCGAATCGACAGATTCTGTGTCTGCCGCGTTTTCCGCGTCTTCCGCGTCTTCCGCAAAGGCACAGGTGAAGAGCCGCGCCTCGTCTCCCAATGGGAATGCGCAATCTACCCCCTCTCTACCGTGCAACAGACAGTCCGCAACAATATCAACGACCGCGTTGTGCATGAAGTTCATATTGCAAGGGACACCACCAGTTTTTGGTGGGCGCTCACGCATGAATACGGTCTTCATTTCGACCTCGCCATCCGAACTATTGATGTATTCATGCCAATTGTTGTAGGTGAGATCCGGGTTGCGCCATATGTCTTGAAGCGTTTTATTATTGTCCAACGCAAACAGCAAAGCCAGTGCCCTTCTTGCCTCTGCTTTGGTATTTGGAGTGCGCAGATGGAGGAACGGTATGACCCCACGAATCAGGTGGATCTGGCCCTTCAAAACCTCATCTGGTATTTGATCAGGCTCGAGCTCGCTCATAAAAGCGCCACATGCACTGCGCACATCCAACGACGCCCGGGCCGCTTGTTGTCCCAACCACTGTTTCTCCAACGCCGACGGTTTGGTCTGCGTCCACATCGCGGCTTCTAACTCGGCAATGGGCGCGTCGTATACAGAGCAAACGATCAGACCTGTGGAATCGGTTCTTGTGTACTCCTCTCGGTGTATAACCGCGACGTGCGACTCGTTGTTCAGATCAAACATGCAGGCACCAAGATATTTCTTGTCTCGTTTGGCGGAGGGCACATACGCCTCGAGCTGGAAACGTGATTGGGGACAGGTAATGTCGTTCGCATACAAGCAATTGGACGATGGCGCTGGCGAGTCGTCCAGCAGCATGGGAGGAAGCGTTTCGAACGACTTGGTCCCATTGTGAGCAAGGTACTCTATAAATGGCCGTGGGCATGTTACGCACTGCATTTGGTGTAAGGTGTGTTCCAGGTTGACGGTTCGAGGACCCTTCTCGACGAGAGCTTCAACAACAGAAAAACCAATTTTTGGGCTTGTTGGGCTTGCGCTTTTCGGTGCGACTTCCCGGTGTACGTCGCCCGTGTCCTTGTCCATGGTAACCCGATCGTCAGCGACCGCCATCAGGCTAAACGCGTTGTTTTGAGCGCTCAGAACAACGCTTCTACTTACACACTTAGGCACGGCTATGTACAGCTGCGTACAGCTGTGTACAGTCACTCGAATATGTGCAGCACGTGCGATCGGAGAGTCTTCAAAAACTTCGGTGGATCCAACAAATCGTGGATTGGTTCGTCCGGTGCACCGACACGCGCCAATTTTTCAACACGCAGCATTGCGTTGCGAAGAGCCTTCGGAGCGTTCAACCGCCACCCTTTAGCAGCTCCCGGCAGTGCCAGCGATTCGCGCTGTCGTGGGAGTTGAATGTAGATCTGCGCTGCGTATAGCAACCCAATGTCAACGTTCAACCTATCTGTAAACACCAAGAGCTCGCCAAGCACGTGGCTCTTTGACAGCGCACCTCCCCTTTTCGCCTTTGTCTTGTAATGTTCTCTTAAACCGCGAAAACAACGAGATGCCATCTCGTTGCGTTTTAAGGCCTTTTTGTACGCTTTCGATACCCGACGACTTGCTTTAGTGTCCTCTATCGAGTCATCACATTCCCAGCAAATATCGGATTGTTGGAGCGAAGAGGACAATTGCAACCACTCATCCGTCCATTGATCAGCGCACACGCGCGAACAAAACCTATTTCCCATCATATCATACTTCGGTTTTGGCGTCGACGAGCACACCGTCCAATATTCGGCGTCCATTTCATCGTTTTTGGACGACACGGAAGACATACCGTGCTTCCAGAAGAGCCTCTTGCACGCCTGATGTTCGCACTGAACAAACATCGATTGTGGATGTGCCCGACGAAGCGCACTCGATAAGGAACGCATCCTAGAGATCAACACATGAGCCGGTTTGGGTACATCCGCGGGCAAATCTTCTAATTTGTCGTTGGAGGTGCATAGATTGTTGTAACGTTCGATAGGCATCGTTTCTAACTTATCTATCATGTTTAATCGGTCGTCGAGCGCGTCTTCAAATGTAATCTCGGTGATGTTCGTGGCGGTCAAGGTAAGTGTTGTTGGCGCCCCAAATATAGAAACGCTTCGCGGAAGACCATCGAAAAAGTAGTCTGGGTGTGCTCTCCCCGTGCGAACGCGTTCATAATAGATCATTGGAGCATAAGAGGCATCATCGGAAATGATTGCCGACTGTTTGCAAAGCACCCCCAAAACCTGTAAAAGATATGCAACGTTATCGCGTGTGTCGCTGTTTTCATGTGTGTTTATCGCCTGCTTTGCCAATTCAATGCTGCACGCAGCAAGAACAGTGACAAACTCGCATTGCTCCCGGTCTGTGGCTGTCCATGCCGGCGTCGTGCTCACGCACAAAGAAGCGCGACCCGTTGTTTTTCCCATATTTGGAACGTCGGTTACAGTTTGATTTGTGCCGGGTTGCGCATTGTGAGGGTTTCGTGGGTGGTATAGCGGCAGTCCATCACTACCACTCCCAAAACCACTCCGCTAATCATCCATCCTGTGGGCACAATACCCGGCGCAACACCCCGGTGAATAACGCAAAAGCGACAAGAGCGACAAGAGCGACGAGAGCGATGGCAATGATGGATACGCCAGAATCATCGACATGGCCTCCGGTCCTTCCAAACATTGCCCATCCGATATGCGCGACCGCGACTGCAATGCAGCAGATGAAACGGACGCGGATCGTGATGCCTCGCGGGCTGACAGGGCTTAAAGGCGAGAGCGGCAAGTCGGCCTTGTGGCCAACACCAACATCGAATTTGGCGTTTCAACAACTATTCGACGGCTTCTTAGCTGCCCAATTCATATCTTATCCTGTAACGCCAACGTGCCTTGCGTCCATACTACGCGCCGACACTGCCGAGCTCTCTGCCGCCGCTCGAAACATTCCAGTTGCCGATCGAAGCCTTCCACATCGTAATATTTCGATTTTCGTGCAATGTTCACCACGCGCGGATTCGAATTCTATTGCAAGAGCTCTTGACGCACTTGCTCATTGGAGCCAGTTTCGTGTAAACGGACTACGTGTTGCAAATGCAATTCGTCTTACTTTCCTTGCTGCGGAGGATACCATTGAGTTTGTGAAAGAGACCGCTCTCGAAGCGCCACGCTTGGCTCTGGGTGCATTCAGTCAATTTAATGATTGGGATGTTAGGATAAGCGTTCGTTGGGCTGACGCCAATGGCACGTTTTACACAAGATCGCAGTTCATAGACGGTTATGATCAAAGCATCGACAAAACAGTCGCAAACTTTCAAAAGACGGCGTTGAGATTGGCGCGGATGGTCGATTCGTGTCCACTCCCCGATGCATTAATTCACGCCGTCCCGAACACAGCAACAAATAACGTATTCTTGGACACCCTCGTACAGTTAACACAGGAGTTCCATGGCTTTACGTTGCAGGAGCAGACTACAAAGCTAAGTCCAATGGCACGCGAAAACACGAAGGTCCCGTTGGAGCCTTCTGGTGTCTTTGTGCGCATTTGTGACAAGCGACTTGGATCCACCGGGCAGATCCACGAAAGTACCTTTCACGGTGTGCTGCTATGTTTTTGTGATCAGAAGGAGCGAGCGGTGGCGTTCGCCAAGTCTGCTCCGACTATGCGCACACAGATTGGGATGAACGAAATGGCCCTTGGTTTGCACATTTGCGCTGTCCAGACCATTCCACTCGAATTGAATGCCATCATTAGTTTGTTTGGCAAACGTGGCAAACCGGGTGAACCCATTAGCCCTCCAAACTCGCGAATATGGGCGCACTTACCCGCTGTCAATCCGTTGGATGGCGCGATCATGGATCACTATGACGTCTACCCCTGTGCGCGCAAAAGCATCTTGCCCAAAGAGCCAGGGCTTCACTCAGCCTTCCAGTCATATTTTGAGGTGACTGCAAAGACATTTACCAACATTCCGACGACCAACACGACCAACACGACCAACACGACCAACACGTTCGACGTTTCGGTTGTTCCAACTACAATCGCCGAGAGCGCCGACGATTCTCCAACCTTGACCGAAGCGCAGCTGCTCGCTTCCATAGGCTTTGTTAATAGCACCAGTACGAGAAGGACGTCTCTTGGCGAGGCGATCGTCCACCTTAAGAAGGGGTATAGTACAGAAAACCACCATATGGTGCGCGTGTTACTTGCTGCAGCAGCGAGAATAGGTCCAGGTTCGTCCATCCAGGAAGGACTGGAATGTGCCGAAACGTCGATTATAAATCCCAGTGGTACTTGTACGATTGACACGGAGACACAGTCCCTGGCAGCGATTGGTAAAATGGTGCTCCTCGAAAAGGTAAAAGACCGCGTTGCTTTGAAACGCGACTTGAAGAACGATGGCGTGGAGGCGAGCACGATGCGAATCAAACGACTTTTAGCAACCCTTGGGTTGGATCTTGGAGGTCCCAAATTCAGAGTTGGCGATGACAACAAGCCGTCTACAAACAAAAAGTGGTTGAATGTGATTTCATCGGCAATCCATGCGTCGTCCAACTCACAGCTTGATGCGTGTGTGGAAGGATCGGCAACCGCAATGGAGATTGTCAAGATCGCCCACGTGTCCATCTTTGGACGGCATCTCGTAACGAACGATCGGATGGATCGGATGGATCGGATGGATCGGATGGATCGGGGCAATGGACGGGACAATGGGTATGCAGATTGGCAGGGAGTTGTCTTGAGGGCAATAGGGTCGGTATTCCATGCAATTGTGGAGCTGAATCGGATACTACCACCACCCCAGCTATTTATAATATCAACGGTAAACACGGAACCCTCCACGGGCTCTGATAAGCGCGCGGGTGGTGGCTGTAAGGTGCACGCATCCGTGTTTAAGGTGACGAAAGACAGTTTGGACGTTTCGTCGTTTGATCATATGATCGGCATCGAGGCACCCAGTGTGATTCTGTGTTCATTCGAATCGGAGTGCAAGGTCCAGGTTATAGCTGCGCGCCGTCCAGTTTGATGTGTTCTGTAGGAATGGATAGACCCATTAACGTGATAAACCCTCACCACGAAGCTTTTATGGAAGACGCACAAGATGTCGCGTGCTCACGACCCACCACGTATTGACACCATGCTTCCCGACATGTCCAAATTATCGCTTCATCGGAACGCTCCGATTGGTGTAACTATGGAAACAGTGCTAACGGAAGAAAAGGTACGCTCCCGTATTACCCAAGGAACATATGATGGGTACCAAGCCCAAGAACTACTGAATTTCAGGAATAACGCGGTAAAGAATACAGAGGAGAGGTGTGTTATCTGCTGGCAGTCTCTGGGCGACAACAATGAAAACGTCACGTCTAGTGAACACGCGCAAACATGGAGGATTGTGTGTGATGGGGATCACATTTATCACACTGCCTGTATAAAACAATGGATGTCTCAATCGACATCCGGCACACCAAGATGCCCAGAGTGTAGGCGAGACATACTTGATGAACTTCAGAAGGAACTCCGGGATGAAGTGGCTCAGGCCACGAACAACGAGGAAGTGGCTCAGGCCACGAACAACGAGGAAGTGGCTGAGCCCACGGACGACGATTGGCTCTCTGAGGTGCTTCCAGACCCCAATGACCCGGAGTTCAACTATCAATTACAGGAGTTGGTGGATGAAGGAGTAATTACGTTGGATACGGTGTTGCCCTCTGATGTGACCTCGTGGCTAAACACTAACATGAACAGAGACTGGGTTGGTGATTACCGATGGCTTGTGGAGCCCGCTCCTCCCGAATCTCCATATTCGTCCCCCGATCCACCATCTTTTACTCCTATGGGCATGATTCCACGGCTTGAAGGAGGAGACTTGGTTTTGGTTACTGAAAACGATGCAAGAGCCAATCCTGGCTACCAATTCGGTGCAGTTAGCGAAATTGACGATGACGAGTATACTCCAGTACAGGGGGCCGAGCCGATGCCATCTCACCCATTATGGTACGGGTATGAGCGTCAGTTACACATGCTGTATTATGCACGTTTTGGAGGAAGTGTGCCTGGAGATTTGTTCCTTATGTCTGTTGATGCTATACGTCGATTAGAGGACGAAATGGGTATGACGCTACTCAGGAACGAAATCCCTGGTCACATGATTCAGATAGGGCCAACATATGTGCGCATTGCCCGTATGTGGTGGCACCGCATGGAAACCCCCGCCTTTATCGATTTGAACCAAGCCGTTCGTCCATTATTCTTGCGGCATGACCTTCGCGACTACACCAGTGACATCACCCCACTCTCTCTCCGCCAAGAATTTATAAACCGATTTAATGATATGCACAGTGCGCTTTTGCCGCGTATACTGCGAATACTTGCGCCAGAGTCCGTTTCCAACGAGACAAAAATAAAGGTACGAGTGGTAACGTATACACCCTTGGCCATACTCAAGATTATCGAGTTGCTCATCGAAGCGCAGAAGACCGATGAGCGGGCTGGTCGCATCCCATCAGGGTGGGCGCGTCCATCGATGAACGCACGCGACCTTAAGGAGTACATCAAGGAAAAGTTTCAAATGTACTTTTTCATATTCGATCTATACGCCAAGCTGAATGTACTTAAGAATACCGAACAAGACGAGGAGGTGAAAGAATGCTTTAGACTTGCAATGGTGTGCGTGTACCGTATGATCGAACGGATGCGATGGTACTACATGACCTTTCCGCAAGTCATGTGGATACTCTTACAGAGGGGCGCTTTCATTGGCGCCGATGGACAAGAGATGGGATTTACTTTGGCTTCTGAAAGCGATGTACTAAATACAGTGAGCCGTCTCGGTGCGCCCGATGACGATGATGACGACGATGACGATGATGACGACAACGACGCGGGGGGCCAGGAACCGGAATCGCGACGCGTGGTCCAACGAATCTCTACAAAGATTGGCACAAAAGTGGCACAAGGCGGTATTAGCTTTTCTGGGAATTGGCAGTGCGGACAGTGCGGTCAGTGTGAACAGTGTAAACGGTAAACTCATATGTGATTTCAATTCTCATAGCAAGTACCGCACAAACCACATGCACCGCACTCGCCAAACCCAATAAAACAGTCTTTACAGAGAGACGCCGCGTTACATGTTACACACGGAAACCCACTCTCTTGCAAACACGAGACGGTGTTACATCCAGAGCAGAGAAAGTCGGAATTGATGTGCGACCGATCGCACAAAGGACAAAACCCTCTCGATTCGAGATGGCAATCGGAGCACACATGCGTACCGCACTGCCCGTGCCGACATCTCGAATGTGCGCTCGACTTGTCATTCAAGCAGACAACGCATGTGTTCAGGTCACCATTCTCTTTGTGGTACTCATTGTCGTCGCGTTTGCGTTTGATGCGCTCCGAATTGCCTTTTGGTCTTGCCTCTTCAATGGCGCGCAAAATGCGATTCTGTATACCAGCAAACAGGTCGCAGATTTGAGTATGGTGCTTGTCGGCGTTGGACGCGACGGGCCGCTTTTCGTCTATTAGCAAGTAGTCAATGTAATGCGTAGCCAAGCTGGACCGACGATGGGCGCTGCTGGAGATTAGATGCGCAAAAAGCTTATTGACATGCACAAGTGGCACTTTCGAGAGTGTGTACGGTGATTCGTCAAAGCGAACATACCATGAGAACCGCGGGTTGTCAACAGACGACCACCGCAGAACGACAATATATTTTGGGTCTATGCGCTCGCCGCGTATGAACCCATCGCGCGGCATCAAACGCCCGTGATCACGAACAATAGAAAGCCATGGAATTCGTATCCGCCTTCTATGCGTATCTATAATGTGGAATTTGCAGAACGCTGTACGCATCGAGCGCTCCGGTAAGACCGACGGTGCCACAAACGTCAATGACGATGGCACAACCACGTTTCGACCAGCCGAACTTGGAGCTTCCACTACACGCTCTGTCTCCCCTGCACGCGCCACAAGCGAACTTATACGCAAGTCGTTCTGCAGCCGAACCAAGACCTCGCGCACAAAGGGCTCGTAGGGCAATTCGCCTTGTGTGAAAGAAACGATTGATTCCATTTATGGAAGGTGCAACCCGGGGCGTCTATTCGTAGCTATTGGTGATGGTAGTTTGATAAGCAAGCTTTACAGCACCGACCCTTCGATTTGATACACTAGCGTATACCAACTCCCCTGAGCACGCCCATCTACTTACCGTCCCTTGAGCACACTCTCAAAACTCTCAAAACTCTCAAACTCGCCATTCAACCATTGTGTGCAAAGCAATTTCAAGACGTTCTCGTTCTTCAGATACTTCCTACGCTTCGTTCTTGGACCCTTCCGTAGTGTTAAGCTTACTCTCTTCACGCGCCTTCTTAACCTCATTGGTGATGATGGCATTCGAGATTACCGATGCTGGAAGGCGGTCATTCAGCAAGATTGACTTGCCGGCGGCCAACTTGTCCAAATCGGGGTTGTTGTGGATAGCAGTCTGCACGTCCTGAATGCTAATCTGCTTTCTCTTCTTTTCGTATGTAACCTCGACTGCCTTCTGCAGAACGGTGCGGATGATGTACTCGCAAAACGCAGCACAGTAAACACCCGTTTCAGGCGCGACACGATCAATTTGCTTCACCTTGGCAGCCTTTTTGAATATCCGTGTAAAGCGGGTAACGGGCAAGGTGATGCCGGCCTTTGCGCTCTTGTTGACGGACAACTTCTTCGTCTTCTGAGTCATTTTTTATTGCGATTTCCGGTCCTTGTGGCCTTAACAAAAACTCCAGCTTGGCGATCGCAAATGTGCCCAATAAGCGTATTCGGACATGAAATCCGACACGAACAGATACACTAGCGACCAATTTTACTCCTCTGCAACAACCACGAACACATTCCAAATATAGAAGGTCACAGTCTCACTTTGGTAGCATCCGTGATGGCGCAAAGTGTTGAGCCTTGGCGGCCCGTGTGAGTGGTGTCCATTCCGTGCTGCGCTTCTTTTTCACCTCGTCTAGCAGTTGCTGCGACGCAAACCCAGTTGCAGTAATGAGACCCATATTAACCAAGCGATCGAAATACGGTGTCTTCACCCACTTCCCAGCCCTGTATTTTCCAATAGGGCTCTCGAACACCATCATTGGAACCGGGAGGCACACTCCACTGGGACCACACATGCCAGCCGCTCTTGCTACCCAATAGTATTCGACAGAGCAGAACGAGAGCGAATTGAGCTTTTCCAGCATTGTTGGCGGTTTTGTCGAATGTGTGTCATTGCTTGTTGAGCGACTTGTCGAATACCTCTTGGCGGATACATTTCTCGATAAAGTTGTCGGAAACGAGCGTCGGTTTCGATCAGAGTGAAGCATTCTCTGCCGGGTGTGGGCGCAGATAGAAAACCGAATCCGTATTCACACAGCAACACCGAATTTGCACAGGTGGCCCTTTCTGATGTCAAAGGCCCATAAGCGTCGTATTAAGCACCCAACCCCTCTCCATTTTTACCCTTTTCACCCTTCTCACCCTTCTCACCCTCCTCACCCTCCTCACCCTTCTGCTTTTCCGCGGCGAGTATATTAGACACCTGTTTCGTCAACTTTGAATCAGAGGCTTTCTTAAAAACCCATCGTGCGTACGTCTCATCCTGGTCAACGCCAAAACCGGCGCTCGGATAGCCCGCCTTTTTCTCCTCTTTGCTGGTGGAGCCAAACATGGATAATGAACCGTTACGATTCCGCCATTCGGCCGGCATTGGAGGGTCAATTGCCGCAAAGAGCGGATTCAGAAGCAAAGCGTTCCGATTCCAAGCTTCGTCTTGAAGGTCGGCGCCGTAGCACTTGGCTTTTCTTGACCCAAACGACCCTTGGTCGGCTTCAATTTGGACTGGCGAAATCGACTTTGTCGATCGTTTCTGCCCACTTTCCTTCAAAATCTTGGGATTGGAACTCTCCCGAAGATTCAGGCCACCCTCGTTTCGAATGACCTGGACCTCCTTGACGCCGGGTAGGTGGGCACCCAGCATCAGCGCGTAAAGTTGCCTTAATTGGAAAGGCATAATACCAACAAGACACCCGCGGGGCGCGAACTCGAGATTGGCACCATGCGCCACAAAAACTGGGTCCATTGTAGGTCTTCGAACATCCTTTGGTGTCTTGCAGTGCGCCGCAGGGTTGGGGGTTGGGGGTGGGTCGATACCGTCTTCCGAGTAGGCGAGCCACGCGCCTATCGAACACAACGTGTTGAAGGCTTCACGGAAGTCTTTGATGTCCTCTGCCGAGTTGTGATGCGACCCCTGCTTTTTTAGGATGAGCTTGAGCATGGGCTCGACCGCCTGTTGCCACGGGCAAATATCCGGTTTGCGATTACTAAAGCGCCCCCACAACGCGCGTGCCTGCAGCCAGAGTTCGTCGCTCAGGCCCCTCTCGCCACAGTCTTTCAACAGCGGGTAGGCGCCATGACCCTCCGTCTCAAAAAGACGCGAGTGTTTGGCGCAGTAGGGCAGTGCCTTGGCGTAGCACTCGGGCACCACCGGCTTGGCGATGGCGTGCTGATGCGGGTAGATGACGCCAAAGAGAAGCACACACGCGTCGGCACACCACGTTGGATTGAGCTGTGGATCGCAGATTCTGTGTTCATTCGATTCGGAGTGCCAATCGGTGATGCGCATGTGAAGCTGCTCAATACCCCCCACCTCTTTTGCAATCATACCAAGGGCATTAATTGCGTTCCACACAGAATCAGCGTATGTGTAAGAAGTCGCAAAGGGATTGTCGCCTGTAGATGCCATGCTTGGCCGACGGAACAAAGGTTCTATGATCAACGCTTCGTCTTCACATGTGGCATCGGAAATATACGATTTGCCGATCGCGCATGAGCTATCGCTCGGGTTGCGCACAGCAAAGCGTAGTGTGCTATCGGCTGTGCTTTCGACGTTCGGGCGCAACGCTTGCGTCCATGCACTAAATGGAAGAACAAACAGTCCGGTTACAGTATCACCGTAAGGGTGTCGTCCATCGTGGACACATCCGTTATTCAATGCGTCCACGTAATCGGCGAGAGCGGAGTGGACGCCAGCGGTAAGTCCATGTGGAATTCCATGTGTTTCGTCTGGTGTCTCGCAATACTCATTCTCTCCTATCGCAACAAGGTGAGACCTTGACATGCTCTTTGCCATTAGATCCACCGTTTCCTGTGAAACAATAAAGCTTCCGTGGCCTCGATGGTCAGACTTCTCAAAATGGCCTTGCAATCCAGCACTGGAGAAGCCAAAATTGACCTGGGGTCCATAATTACCAGCGTACGCCGTACCGACAAAACATGGTCGCAGATTCGTCAATCCACCTGCGTAGACATCCCATATCGAAAGCAACGCCACTGTGTTAATGTCCGCACAGGAGATCTTCTTCGCCGAGTTGATATGGGTGTTGGCGTTGATCGCACTTATGGCTCCACCCACATCCCCAATAAACGAGGCTTGTGATGATCCGACCAACAGTAACGCCCTTTTTTCAGTGAGCTTTGTTATATTTGCTATCATCTCTGGTGCTCGTATCGCATTGTGCAGGCAAACATGTAATGAGATATTCAGCCTCTTATACACCGTCTCTTTCGTGTCGTTGCATTCGGATTGTTTGCTATCTTTCGGAACGTGCACGCCAAAGTCGACAATTGTCGCCAGTGGAAAAGGTTCGGTATCCATGATAGAAACGTTGTTCTTTGGTCCCTTCCCGTTGGGGCGCAAGTAACGCAGCTTGCACGCAAGATTCTTCCGTGCTCGGCCTTGCATGAAACGCCTAAGCAATTCGTTCAATCGTACGCCAACTGCAAGACGATGGGCAGGTAAGCAATACGGTTCTATGCGATCTCCTGGATTACAAAACGCCGATATGGTTGTGGCGGTGGCATCGTCCACTTCTATCCTCTGGCCTGATAACGCATTCATTTGGGATCGCATTGCCGCCACCACATTTGGCATGTTTGCCAATTCTTGTGCCTCTTCAAACATTTGATTGCCAGAGACGATCGTCCGTTTATGGAGGGTTGCAAATGTAGACATCGCAATGAACGAGCGCGTTAGGCCGCCACACACACCAGGCTTTGGCGTCTGGGTATTATCTATAATGTGCCGAGTAATTCTTGCACGCTGCTTCGCATCTCCGCCCTTTTCCAAGCGGCCATCTAAACGCTTCTCCATTTGGTTTAGCAGTGCATAACGCTCTGTCACGCCAAGCGATTCATGCGAATTTTGTGTGTATGTTGTGCGAAGTTCATGCGTCGCAAGACTCCAAAGTATCCCAATCCGACAGATGCGAACGTCGGGACGACACTCATAGTTCGCGAGTTTGCATGCATGCAAGACGCTGTCTTTGGCCTCGTTGGGGATACGGCTAAGGCCAACCGCGGTCTTGGATTTGGTGTCGCGAACGCTGAACGCCACCCAATGCGGGATGTCGCTTATCTTCCTATCAACCAACGGCACTATGGCAGTGGCCGACTTGACGGCATTCTCCTCACTCTGCGCGACAATGAGACGGTTAGAAGTAATTGTCGTTCCTTCGGCCTGCTTCGAAAGGGTCGCTCGTGCACCCTCGCGCGCCATGCTTTTTGTTGAGCTGACCAATGTGTTGATTACCGATCTGTGGTTGCTGCGTAGTGCATTCCACCAGAAACAAATTGTGGAATGAGCGTCTGCTGTCTGGCCAGTGGCATATCCCTTTGTCGCTCTTTTGCGTTTCGTGGCAAGAACCTTCAAATCCGACCCATCGCCATTAAATAATGAACTGGTGTCGCCATCCGCGTCGTCGTCAGAACCGTCGACACCGTCCATATTCTCATGTATGTCATTGCTCATCATCACGTTGATCTGTTGGTCTTCGTCGTCGTTCACGATAGAGGCATTGTCTTCTTCGATGGAGAGACCCGTGTCCTTGTCGATTTCTAATAGCCTTGCATCTGGTGGCGACACCAAGCACGGGTCGTCCCACTCCTCATCATCGTCCACAGATGCCGATTGTGCGGGGCAGGTGGACGACGATCCCGCATCATCGTCCGCCTTAGTGACACCAGAATCATTCGTCTTCCGACGTTTTGCGCTTTTTTGTTGGTCGGCAAGTTGGCTCATGTTCAGACGTGCACGCCGCGTGATTTCTCCGTATCCATACGATTCAAAGACGCATGCGGTTTGGACATCAAGATCGGTTAGTTCAGTGGCGGCAAGCAACGGCCGGCCTCGTGGGTCGCTGGATAAATAAACAATCAAGACACAAGACGCCCATACGGCATCCATATCACCTCCTCCCAATACAGCCTTGCAAATCTCACTGAGCATGTGATTGGAAGAGCCCATGCGGACACTAATTGCCTCCTCTGTTAGCTCTGCCTTTGCAAGCTTTTTTGCCACCGATCGAATAGATTCTACGCCGAGTTTTGTCGGGTTTCCATTAAAGACCATTTGCGCGGTTGTCGATACAATCACGTATCTTTCGCCATTGTCATCCTCGTCATCTTCAGTGTCCTCACCGTATTCGTCACAAAAGAGGGCAGGTTCGACAATGTTACTACCAAGTATGTTGCGAACGTCTATTTGATTGTCGAGGCATTGACGTTTGGCCAAAGCCATCGCAAACGCCGCGTTTACGCATTGTACGGCAGCACAAGAACCCATGCCCTTACAGTTGGTTCGCGTCGTCTGTGCAGTCGCTCCTTGTGTCCCCTTCTTGTTTGTTACAGAGGAATTGCCTGCGTTGGCTCGCAAAGCCGATTCGGCGAGACGATCGTACTTTTGCTCCGAGGATGCGCCGCACAACAAGAAAGACGCTTCGCGGTTCTCTGACTCAACGTTATGCGATTTCACGGATGCCAAATGATCCATACGACGCTGATCGCATTCTCTGGGCGCGCGAATAGAAGGCCCACGGAACGTCGCCATGCACTCGGAGGGATGTCGTATGCCCATCAACCTGTCGACTGATGCACTGGCCAAGCGCGCCGGCTCCTTCATCCATGGAATACGCCCTTGTTGACGCATCTCGATGTCGTGTTCTCTAATAGCTTTGAGCTGTCTATCTACCACCGACTTGCTTGCGGTCTCAGGTGGCATTGCCATCCGCGAAGCGCGCTCGCATGTCGCCTGTGTGAATTCGACAATCCGACTCTCGCCGCCACATTCGATTCTTACGAGTCTCGTGCCCGGCTTCGTAATCCTGCACAGAGCTTCGTCCTCTTGTTTGGTCGTCTTAGATTCGTCTGAATCGGTCTTAGCAAGATCTGGATTTTGGGGGAGTCGTGGGATGACCTGTGGTAGCATTAGCTGGTCGAGAGGTCTCGATAGTTTGGCTTGTGACGGGCGCAGTCTAGGATCGTCTTCAGTTGGCAACAGTGGAATGCTGGAATCGTCAGAAAGCGCAAAAGGCGCCACCGAATCCGTCAGGTAATAAGCACCGGCACCTGCTTCCATTTTGACGGAGACGGCATTGCATTCTGCGGTTCCTGTAGCAACATACAACGATCTATGCCTCTCGGACGGGGTGCCGACTGACTTCTGGATACTGTCGCTGTTGTCGTGATCATCGTTGTAATACAAAGAGGGCGACGTTGGTGCTAACCGGGCTGGCCGATTTTTCTGATTTTGCCGGTTTTGCGCTTTCACATTGTCGGACGTTGGGGGCATAAGTTTGACTTTCGATGTGACTACCCGGGGTCTGTGTCACCCGAATTTCACGACCGACGTGCGTATTCGTCAGGTGTTTGCTTGTAAAACTCTCTCAACGTAAATATGCGTTGTACTGAGCGCTCAGCACAACGCTTAATAGCGTTGTGCTGAGCGTTCATCGGCGCTCGGTACGCGCCGGTCTAGTCTGCGTCTGCGGAAAGTTCGGTGGCGATGTGCGCGATGACAAGGCGTTGCATGAAGTCCGTCAGAACAAACGTCTCGGGGAATTTGTTAGCATATAAGAGTCCTATCGACGTTGCAATGCCACACAGAGCCAACCCACGGTGGTTCTTGCGTTTATAATGACGGGCATAGTGCAGTGGAACATGGTAGGCGACCAAATAAGAGATCATTACTTTCATTGCTGCGTTTTTGCCGCGAATACATCCAGCCAGAAGCGATGCAAGATGGATTCCAATCGACGCGACTTCGCCGTCCTTAATAAAGTGCGTGATCGAGGATACACAAAACGCCCCTGTAATCATGAATGAAGGAAGAGGGAATGCGGTCCACAAAAGATAGTTGGGGAGCCAAGTGGTGCTCTCAACATCGGTCAACCCGTGAGCGGCCACAACAGCAAGCGCGGGCGCCCACCCTCCAAGCGGAAATCGAAAAACAACCATAATATGTTTTGTGTGTTTGAAAAAGGCTCTTCGCCACCTCAGAATAACACCAAATCGATATTAGATATTGCTTAGCGTCGTCCCGTCACGCGTTCGTCGCGTCCGTCGCGTCCACGCTAGCCTGCACACGAGCGCGCGCGTCATGGTTCATCGTGAAAATCCAAACGGCTTTTTTGCATGGCATCAGCGTCATATCAATATGGAGATGGCTGAAATGGAAGTGGACGAAAACTTCTTATGGTCGCAATTCGAAGCCGCGGCGTGCGAAAGCAGCTTTGAAATAAACGAACCTACCACGGAGCCCTCGTGCGTCGAAATCAACGAGACCGACGAATGGGGTGTTTCGTCACACGATCGGAGAGACGCCAATTTAAAAGCGCGTTGTTGCCGCTTACCAGACGGTGATATGCACATTTGCGGCCCCAGTTGTCCGTATGGCGAGCAAACAAAGGATGGGGACCTTGTCTGCATATACAGCGGTCTGGTCGTCTCACGCACTACCGAGGAGCGCACCGATCTATCAACTGGTCGCTCAACCTATAGTCTCGATCCTGATGTAAACTCGAGCTGTGTAGGGTACGGAGGCGCGTGGCGGGCGCGCCCCAACGCCTTGAAAGCATCTTCGAGTGCCCATCAAATGAGCAAGCAATTGGACGACAGCTTAATGCCCGAACCAATCGAATTGCCTCCGGCGGCGAGGACGTCGTTGAAGCGCGGCGCGTTGTGTGTCGACGAGGAAGCAATACCAGACAACACACCGAAACGCAACCGTGTATGCAAAAAGGACGTAGCGTCGCAGCAGACAATTGTGGTACTCACAGATGAGGCGATCTCCATCTTTTCAAAGCTTTTGCGCCAATCGGCTACCGACGAATCCAAACCGAAGGTTGCCACGTCAACTACAAATTTGGAATTCGACCCGCGACTACTCAATTTTGAGCTCTTGTACACTGCTGCGGTTAAGCGCTACCTCAAGCAAGCGACCACGGAAGGGTCTAGACCATCGATTGATGAGCTCAACAACATTGCACTTGCTGTCAAAAAGGTTATTAGTGATGAGAAGGCAAAGCAAAGCAAAGAACTGCGTGGAGACGTACACGGAAATACATTTCGCAGAAACGCGGCACGTCTGGCTGTCGCAATTTGGTCCGCCGCCTGTTCCACCGATTACCTCTCCAATGCGAAGCGTGGAACTGATTCGTTTCGGCCGTTTTGCGTCGGCGTCTACTACGCCTTCAAAAGGGGATTTGCACTTCCCGATGGGTCTATGATAGTTCCCAAAATCGATGCGTTTGCAAAGGCGCTTCCCAAAGCGCGTGCCATTGCTACAAACGCGCATCTGAAGTCACTTCATGCGTCAAACCACCGTGGGCTGTGTACGCTCCATCGTGTCATTGGCGCCGCTGGTTCTCCAGAAAACGCCCGCCGTTTGTTTTCAGAAGCTCTCTCGATCGCGGCGACTTTGTAAAATTGCTCTCCCTTCTTGGGTGATTGTTGTATTTGCAACGCATGAGTGCATGAGTGAGTGCATGGGTGAGTGCATGGGTGCATGGGTGCATAGGCGAACACGCATTTTAAAGTAACGCTCCTACAACAACACACGCCGCTTCCCAACAGGGTCATTTCTCCAACGCGCCCACGGATCCCACGTCTGCACGGTGCTAAGAGCTCCGTCTGTCCCATAATAAAAGATCTCGGCTTTCCCCTTGCCATACTCTACGCGAACAAGACGCCAGTGTTTGGCGTCGTCCTCGTCCTCTTCCTTAAAGTCAAAGTGACTCCCAAGTTCCAGGAGCACGCGATGAGAACGACCCTGAACACTCTCGTAATAACGAGCATGGCCGTCTGGAATAATATCCCTCTTCACAGTGATGGCTACAACGTTTCCATAGACAGGAGCGTATTTCTCTGCAAAGTATGTACAGACGAACACGGGAGGCTGCGTCACGACCATGTATAAGCGCGATTTCTGTTTATCCCCCTCATAAAAGAGCCAGAGCGGATATCGTTGGTGTTCACCAGCGTTGCCAATCATCATTCGTTTTGCCGCAATCCGATGATCGTATCGTGGATACCGAGGGTTGGTAGTTGAATCTCTCGAGTGTATGCTCCAGTAGTGTTCGGTGTTGGCGAATATGTGGCTCATATCCGCCACCCGAAGATTGAGATTCGGGTTGACCTTCTGGAACCACTCTGGGTCGTGGTCACATCGCCTCAGGTACTCTTCTTCTGTAGCATCTGCCAGCATCGCCAAGTATTTGTAAAAGTAAGCCTTGTATTTCTTGTAGATACACGCCGACTGTATAATCTTCGGCAAGATGCCAATATTGTAGTACACATCGAACATGGGGGTCCAACAGAGAGGAATCTTGAGCTTTGCGTTCTCATAACGCATCGCGGCAACTGCAATCCGAGGCGACGCGGCGGCGAAACTCGCAAAGTCGATAGTCTGTGTCAGACGCTGAAGAATGAGTAGTATCATATCAATGGGAAGTTCTGCAAGTTCGTTCTTCATATCATTACTGTCTCCTTCGGTGCATTCGTTTGAATTGTTTGTAGCACTCGCCGGGGTCATCATGTCGTGTAAACACTCACTTCAATATCGGTGAACTGCAGATATGCAAGCACTTGGGGGTGATCGCATGCAAGATTGGGGGGTGGGGCCCGGCGCTGGTAAGTGGGCATAAATGGCCGCTTTGGCCGCTTGCCGAGTGGAGGCGCTTGGACATCCCCGGAGCACTCTGGGAAAGTCCAAGCGCTTCGAGAAGGAGATACCCAAATATGGTAACTATGGCCGCAAAATGGCCATTCGGGCCCACCATTGTCAAGAGGCGCTTGGACTTCCAAGGCCGAATGTCCAAGCGCCTCCACTCGACAAGCGGCCAAAACGGCCATTTGGGGTCACTCTCTACCAGCGCTGGTCCCAATCACCCGTTAATTCTTCCCTTCCCTGGCCCCAGCGCGGCCTTTTGAGCGCTCGCATTGCAGTCCATTGGTCCATTGGCGGGAACTTTCCAACCGAGGGGAATTCTGCCCACGCCAACAGCTGCATGTCAGAGCTACCCTGCGCCTCTGACAAAGCCCGGCACACCGACCTGGTCGCGGCGATGCCACCCCCCCTATGTGGGCGATACAGCGGGTTCGTTACAAACATTCGGCAAGGAACAGACGTTCTACAAAAGGTCTACTATATGGCAAATCTTCGAACGCCAAGCGGTCCGTGTGGGTTCCACAGCAAGGAGGCTCGTGTCACGCGCAAGTTTATAGCAAAGGAACATAAAAGAGCATCAACGAGTGATGCTAGCGCATGGTGGAAACACGCGAATCTGATGGCGGCGATAGCAGCTACTGGGCAGGCCAAGCAGTGGCAAGACGATGCGCTTAACAGAGCCTTAGCAAACTTCGATGATCGCACGTATGCCTTTGTGAAGCTCGTGGTCTCATTTTCATCGATGGAAATAGATCGGTGTGAATCGGCTATACGCGATAAGGATGTGTTAAGAGCACTAGATCTAGCCGAAATGGCGATTTGTTGTGCATTCGCGGCGAATATGGCAGCATTGGGTTTGCCAGATGATTTTGCTCCAGACCCACTACACCACACTTTCTACAACGATCACATAGTTAGTCTTACAGATCAACGCGCGAAAGCCCTGGATGCGTTCCATGAAACGAAATCTGTGCATGTGCCGCTTGTGCAGAATCTCTTCCTTAATGATGATCGTTCCTTTACGGATGTGAGCGTTGACATGCGCAGGGCGTTTGGAGTTTATCAGGCAAAGTGGGTTGTATGTCAAGGAGTTGGAAGGGCAATGGGGTTCTTTATTGCCGCGATGGAATGGGCACAGCTAACATTACACGACGATTCCAAGACAATACTGAGCCTGGGAGATGCAATGATGCTATCAGAGATCCTAATGGTGGTGGGGTCCACAGACACGAAAGAAGCAACGGCGCGGTGGGTGAGGG
>CEQP01017919.1_pt1 | contig 26923 bp, 21 predicted proteins | sample 356291 | NCBI WGS metagenome assembly CEQP01 (sample SAMEA2621221, study PRJEB7988) | marine metagenome | isolation source: saline water (ENVO:00002010), including | reverse complement strand
TTTTTGTTAATACAGCTATGACAGTTGGACTTATACCGGTTAAAGGTCTACCATTTCCTTTTGTTTCGGCAGGAGGATCATTTTTGCTCACAAGCTATATAATGTTAGGTTTAATATTAAAACTTAGTAACAATTACGCTGATTAAATGAAACTTATTTGATGAAAGAGTATTATCCGGTAAATTAGGCTGTTAATACAAACAGTATTTAGGAAGTAGATGCTTCAACGAGTTTCTGATCTAACCACAATTTTATTCTCATTCATTTTAGTTAGTGTAGTAAACGGGCAGAAGAGTCCTGAGCGTGAATTGAGGAGGCTCAATGCTAAAATTGACCGTATTCGGGTACAGGTTGATTCATTAGAGCTAGATAATCAAATACTTCTACCAGAACTAATGTCAGCTTTTAAACAAGCAGTCAAAAGCAAGTCGCAACAAGACTCCGTAACTTTAGTAATTCTTAAAAGAATAAATACATTAAGTAATAAAATAGGTTTTCTGGAAAATGAATCCAGATCAAGAGATAGTACTAATTTAGAAATATTAAATAAGCTGGTCCTCGTTGAGAGTAAAATCGTTACGCTTGCAAATAGCTATAATGAAATGACCAAACTAAGATCTGGAGAACCAATATCCTCTGCCCCCGAATACAACGCTGCACAATACAAGCAAACATACATGAACAGTTTAGCTAATTTTCAAAGCCGAGATTATGATAAAGCTATAAACGGGTTCCATGACTTGGTTAAGTCCGACGCAACAAATGAACTAGCCGATAATAGTCAATATTGGTTGGCTGAATGTTACTACGCTCAAAAAGATTTCAAAAGAGCAATAGTTGAATTTCAAAAAGTGTTCAGTTATGCTGGCACTGATAAGAATGACGATGCTCAATTAAAGATAGGTCTGTGTTACCAGAGTATTGGAAATATAGATAAAGCTCGGGAGGAATTTCAAAGGATGATTGACTATTTCCCTGGGAGTGAGTACTACCCAAGAGCTCGCGAAGCTCTCAAGCAACTATCGATCGATTAAAACAACTTTATTTACATGTCAAAAAAGCTTTATTACCTAACAACCGAAATTACTCCATTTGCCAATCCAACAGAATTAGGTGACTTTTCTGTAAATGTTCCATTCCTTTTACAGGAAAAAGGTCATGATATCCGTACTATTATTCCAAAATATGGTTATATCAGTGAGAGGAAATATATCTTACGTGAAGTTATTAGGCTTAGAGAGATTCCATTTGAATTTGGTGGAGAGAATAGAGTTGCGAGCGCCAAGAGCGCCTTCATTCCAAAAACCAGGGTGCAGATTTATTTTCTTGAGGATGACTTTTGGTTTAAGCCTCTCACCAATTTGGTTTATAAATCTAAAAATGGAAGGGTTTTAGCCGATAATGGAGAGCGATACGCTTACTTTGCGAAAGCTGTTTTAGCAACATTACCACATTTGTTTTGGGCCCCAGACATATTTATTTGCAATGGTTGGCAAAGTGCCATGGTTCCTGGAATTTATAAGAACCACTTTTCAAAAATTAATGACACATTTTATAAAAGGCTGAAGACTGTTCTAGTTATACATGACCTCAATGAGCATGCTACTGTAAACAAAAATGTTTTTGATTTAGCTGAAGTTGGAATCGACAAATCACTAAAAGGTGACATGATTAATATTTATGAAGCTGCCGCTTATGATGCAGATGCCATAATAATTTTTGACACTCCCACAAGCATAATCTCAAAGGATTTGATGAAAAAGACAGCTTTTCAAAAAAATAAAAACAAAGTCTCCATCATTAAGTCATCTGATGATGAGTCTCCAGATTATGGATCTATTTCTGATCAAATGGATAAAATTTTATCAAAACTGCCTAAGTAACTAGCTTTTAAAACCGGGTTCATGATAAAAAATCTTATTGTTTTAAAGATTTTCGGGCTTATTCTTTTTTTTATGACTGTTTTTGGTTGTACTGAAAACATTGTAACAGGGGACTTAGACCACTTAAGTAGCAATATTGTTGACACTGTATCTTACAATATCGCCGGTCAGTCGTACTATGTAAGTCCAAAGTTTGGAGATATAGACGGTTTATATTTTGGAAGAAAAAATAATTTATCCGCAGAAATAAGTCTTTTTAGAATGTCAAGCAGTAATGTTTGGAAAATGTATCATGATTCTACATTTATTATCGATAGTATCTTTTTTGATATTCAGTCACCAGATACTAATATTTACGAAGGGATGAATTTTAATTTATATTTTTCTCCCGATTCATATTTTAGTGAATCCAAAAGTTATAGTGATGATTTTGATAATTTTAATATTGACAATTGGCAAGAAATTGGACCAGGTAAAATCGAAAAAAATAACAATTCTGATAAAACTATGATATCCTGGAATTTATCGGAGTTTATAAACTATATTTTTGATAAACCCGGTGATTCGACCTTGGTTCGTTCATTTGCAGTAAAATACAATCATAATGCAAGTGGATTTTTTAAATTCTATAGTCGAGAATCAAGTGCAGGAGGAACGCAGGATCCTAAAATAACATTATTTTACAAAGAATTATTGAACTTGAATAATATAATAAGCTATGATACGGCGAATACCAACATATACGTTTCAGAAGATATTACAATTATTAAAAATGATAATAATATAAAAGATTCACTCAATTATAATATCAGTCTTGGCTTTGGTGAACGATTAAAAATATCATTTGATTATTCTTTCCCAACTGGATCTCTGTTGAAAAAGGCAGATCTCGTTTTAATAACCGATAAAGATACTGTTTCTGAGGGATTTTCAATTTTAATGGACCCCATTGTTAATTATATTGATTCAAACTCTGTGGATTTTGTTGATGATCCTTATTCTACAATTGGTTTTCCTTTAAGTGCAATTAGTTCAGTTGAAAATTTTGAAATAAGGTTTGATATGAAAAATTATTTTCAATATTTGATACTTAACGACGTAGAAAATTATGGTTTAAAAATGGTGCCTACAACTTCAAATAGCCCATTTGACATAACCAGATTTTCATTCAATGATGATAACACTAAACCTAGGCTAGAGTTAGTATATGTTGTCCCATAAGTATTTTTTCTTATCTTTAATGATGACAAGCCTCTTTGGCCAAGGAATAATTAATGGATTTGGACTGGGGCAGTTACATAGATATTCTGGACCGAACAGGGCTGGTCAAGGCATTCAACTCCTTGCGCCAAGCTACAAAAAAGATGTTTCTCTGTCCAATCCTACTACATGGCCAAAGCTCAAGTTCACTAATTTTTCTTTTTCATACGGAGCCATTAGAAATGAAATTACAAACTCGTTCAATGAGTTTTCTGGATTATCATCCATTAATTGGATCATACCTTTAAAAGAAAATAGTGCATTAGGGTTTAGTTTGGAGCCTTATTCATACCAAGATGTTAACATTCTTGATAGTTCTATAGCTGAAATAGTTGTATTTAGTGATACTATACGCTATCAAAATTCATTTAAAAAATCAGGCGGAATAGCATCTTTTAATATTGGTTATGGAAAATCTCTTAGCGATAAAATCGACCTGGGCGTGGGATTAAAGCTATTATTTGGTTCAAGTAGACAAAATGAGGTGCTTTCTATGAGTGGAAATGCCGCTTGGATAAAAGGATCAATTATAAAAGCATCAAGATTAAAATACTCTGGCGTACTACTTCATACATATATATCTTCTTTTTTAAACTCAAGTACAAGACTAATGTTGAGTTATTCTTATCCGATTGATCCGCTGGATGGAGTTTTTGCTGAGAACGATTTATTTGATGATAGGAACGGTAACGGTTTTCATGATTCATACGGATCTGATTTTCCAAATCCTAATCAAATCAATAAACACAATGAAACTCGCTTGGCTGATATTTACAAACCATCTGAATTTTCCTTTTCAATTGACCGAAATGTTTTAAGTAATTCTAATTTGATAATTGAACTTGTTAGATTTAATGATAATGGAAAGCTTTCTACGCTTACAAATATTGGAACCACCAATAAGATATCATCAGGAAACATACTAACAGTAGGAATGGTGAGGTTCCCAAATCAAACGGGAAAAAACTGGACTGGCAATTTTATACTTAGGTCAGGTTTTAAATATTCCCATCAAAACATTGAACCTACCAAAAATATTATATCAGAGATAGGATACTCTATGGGATTTGGTTTTAAATTTGGCGCCACAAGTAACCAATTAGATATTAATTATTATGTGGGATCAAGATCGTTTAAAGAAAAATTTGATGGTGAAAATATACATCAAATACAAGCCGGAGTTAGTTTATCTGATATCTGGTTTGTGAAAAGGAGGCAAAAGAAATAATGAAAAAGTATAATTCTATTTTAATGTTTGCTACCATGCTCGTTATCAGCATGTGTGTACCACCAGAACCAAAAAAAAATACAAGCAGCATTGCTGAGGACAAAGCTAAGCTGGATTCGTTAAGAAATAAAAGATGCCCAAGATTAATGAGTAGCGCCGCCGAATATTATCGCAATCGCGACTGGAGACAAACTGTTGTTGTGTATAAAGAAATCACATCACTCGATTGCGATGAATGGAATCCAATTTATGCACCGCCTCAAGAAATATATCAGTATTATTCGATTGCATTTGAGCAAATGGGGAAGTTTGATAGTGCTGAATTTGTATTACTTGATGGTCTTCAAAAAATACCCGATAATATTGAGTTAAGAAAAAGACTGGCGTATGCATATAAAAGACAAGGGAAAGTGGAAAAAGAAATCATCGAATACGAAAGGTTGGCTGATATGTCTCCTGAGGATATTCAAGTATTGAATGATCTGTCAAAATTATATAAGAAAGAAAACAGATACGAAGACCAGATTGCAATTTTGGATAGGATCCTTAAAATCGATCAAACAAACGAAATCGCCCAGAGTGAACTTGCTATAGCATTTGAAAGTAGCGGGAGAGATCCTTTGGATATATACCGAAAACGTTATGATGATAATACAGAAAATATAAGCTACGGTTTAGACTATGCTGATAGATTGATGAAAGCAAACAGACCAGAGGATGCAATTTCTGTTTTAAATTCCGTTATAAAGAAAGACCCTACAAGTAAAATTGCTTTCAGAAAACTTGCTGAAGCAAGTAAAACAGTAGATGAAGTTGATAACGCAATCGAAGCATATTTATCATTATTTAAAATTGACCCTCGAGATGTCAGAATTGCTTTGGAACTTTCAGATGCATATGTATCTATTTCTGATTATGGTAATGCAATTAAATGGGCCGAAAAATCTGTTGACATTGATAGTAAAAATGGATCGGCGTATGCTCAAATTGCTAAAGTTTATTATTATGGGTGGGATGAATACAGAAACAACCCCTTCACTATAGATGATAGAATAGTTGCTAAGTTAAGTTATAACTATTTTCTAATAGCTGAAGAAAAAGGGTACCAAGGGTTATTTAATAAGAAAAGTTGGCTTGAAGAAAATGCTAAGGATGTTCTTTATGGAAAAGCACAGTGGTTTATGGCAGAGGATAAGGTTAAAAGGAGTCGTAGCATAAAAACGATTTCCACAGATTATCAATGGGTAATTGAAAGCTTAAGTCCTGAAGAGAATTGGAAATAAAATTTTGAATAAACTTTTAACAACTGACATTGAGGTGTACGAGATTCTTGATAAGGAGCTTCAAAGAGAGGAGTTTACATTAGAACTGATAGCATCTGAAAATTTTGCTAGTAATCCAGTTATGGAAATGTGCGGTAGCGTCATGACAAATAAATACGCGGAGGGATATCCTGGAAAAAGATACTACGGTGGATGCGAATTTGTTGATGAAATAGAAATTTTAGCTCAAAATAGATTGAAGAAATTATTTGGCGTTGAGTACGCAAATGTGCAACCACATTCAGGTTCTCAGGCAAATATGGGCGTTTTTATGACCTTTTTAAAGCCAGGTGATACCGTCCTAGGTCTTGATTTATCTCATGGTGGCCATCTCACTCATGGTAGTCCTGTAAATTTTTCAGGGAAATTATACAATTTCATCAATTATCACGTAAGTAAAAATACAGGAACAGTTGATTTTAATGAGGTTCGGGATCTGGCAGTCAAGCATAAGCCTAAGCTAATCATATGTGGAGGTAGCGCATATCCAAGATTCATAGAATTTAAATTATTTAGGCAAATAGCTGACGATATTGATGCCTTTTTAATGGCAGATATTGCCCATCCTAGTGGCCTTATTGCTGGTAAGGTGCACCCTTCACCTGTTAAGCATTGCCATATTATAACTAGCACCACGCATAAAACACTTAGGGGTCCAAGAGGTGGTGTAATAATGATGGGTGAAGACTTTAAAAACCCATGGAATATTAAAGCTCCAAAATCTGGGAGGATAAAGAACGTATCAGAGTTAATTGATTCTATGATAATGCCAGGTGTTCAAGGCGGACCATTAATGAACATAATTGGGGCAAAAGCTGTAGCCTTTGGAGAAGCGTTAAAACCTGAATTTCAAATGTATGCTCAAAAAGTAATAGATAATGCTAAAACTATGGCCACAGAATTTTCGAGATTACAATATGATCTGGTTTCCGGTGGTACGGATACACATATTGTTCTTATAGATTTAACCAATAAAAATATTACTGGTAAAAAGGCAGAAAAGAGACTCGAAATTGCAGGCATCACCGTAAATAAAAACATGGTTCCTTTTGATCAAAACAGTCCTTTTGTCACAAGTGGAATACGAATTGGGACACCAGCTATTACTACAAGAGGAATGGGAATTGATCAAATTAAGATAATTGCAAGTTTAATTGACAAGTCATTAAAGAACATAGATGACATTAGTTTTTTAGAAAAAATAAAGGAGGAAGTTTCTGATTTATGCAAATCTTTTCCCATTTATGATCATTAGTATATGAATTATAAATTAAAAATATTTATTGAAATTACATTAATTTGTTCTGTGCTTTTTAAAACTGGATGTGTTCCAAGAAAATTAATAATTGATCATCCGAATGTAGTAAATAGATTTTACTTTGAGCCAAAACTGAAAAAAGGAAAAAACACAAGTAAGATGGATCTGAATTCCAAGAGGAAACTTTTGAAATTGAAAGTACAGTATGCTTTCTACAAGTTAGAGCAGGGTGATAGATTATTTGATGAAGATTTTCATCAAGGAATAAACTGCTACAAAGTAGCGTTCTCCGCATTAAATGATGCAGTAGATCTTGGCACTGAAAATTTAATAAATAAATACAAATCTTTTGATAATTGGGTAAATAACGCAATTGATACAATAATATTCACGGAGGATGATTTATATGATCTCTACTGGTTGGGTGCTGCATATGGTGGGTTGATTAAATCTAGTAGAGGAGATCCTTTTGAGATTGTTAAGTTACCTAAGATCGGTAAAATATTAAATGCTGCGTCATCTATTAATCATGAATGGAATAATGGGGCGTTACATTCTGCGCTTTTAGCATACACATCTACCAGAGTTGATCTAAGTGATGAAAAGTTAATAGAAATTGCAGACAAGCATTTTGAACTTGCCATTTCTCTATCTGATAGCTTAGATGCTTCTCCCTTTGTAACGTATGCAGAAAGCATCGATAAAAAGTTTCAAAATAGAAATATGTACATAAAGAAATTGGCTCATGCATTATCCATTGATGTAAATATAAAGAGAGAAATGAGATTAGGGAATATTATATCTCAAGATAGAGCCAAATGGTTATTAACTAAAACAGATGAGTATTTTTTTGAATGAATAGACTATTTATTTTACTTTTATTTGTCAATCTAATTTTCCCCAGAAAAACTATAGTCAAAATTGGCACTTTGGCTCCTGAGGGTACTGCCTGGCATGATATTTTATTAGAGCTTGGCCAAAAATGGAAAATAGCATCTAATGGAGATGTTCAGCTCAGAATTTATCCTGGAGGAATACTTGGCGATGAAAGAGATATGGTCAGGAAAATGCGAATAGGACAGATTCAGGCTGTGGCCTTGTCTACAGAAGGATTATCAGAGCTTGCGCCAGAATTCAACGCGTTTTTTCTCCCGCTTGCTTACCAAAGTTTTGAAGATATCGATAAAGTTTTAGAAGCAATGCTTCCAGACCTCCAAAGGCAGATGCAGGAATCCAGGGCAAAATTGCTATATGTAACCGAATTAAGTTGGGCTTATTGGTTTAGCACTGAACCTATAGTAGTACCTGAAGATTTAAAGGACAGAAAAATCTTTACTTGGGCTGGGAATCATGCTTATGAAAATGTTTACAAAAAAGCTGGTTATTCCGTGGTTCCGCTAGCTGGAACGGAGTTACTATCTGGTTTGCAAACAGGCCTTATAAATACTATACCAACAGTTCCTTTATATGCTCTTGCTCGTCAGACCTTTGGTATTGCTGATTATATGTTAAATATGAAATGGGGTGTATTGTTAGCCGGTTTTGTTATTGATGATAGGACATGGAACCGTATTCCTAAAAAGTACCACAAGGAATTTATTGAAATTCTCAATGAGGTAAAGAAAAAATCTAAATCTATAAACAGAGACTCAGAAAACAAGGCAATTGAGGCGATGAAAGGTTATGGTCTGAAAGTGATAGAGCCCGATCCAGATCAGGTGGAAAAGTGGATGAATGAGGCAACAAGAATTGGTCCCCTCATTCGGGGAAATACTATGAATAGGAATACATATGATAAGGTGATGGATATTTTATACAAAAACAGTCCTCATCAATCAAAATAATTTCCACTATGACATATTTAGGTATGTTTTTTAAGAAAACTGAAAATATACTAGCTGTAATAATTTTTATTGCGATGGCAGTACTGCCGTTCATTGAAATTATTGCAAGATTATTTTCAACAAACTTCATACCCTCCTCTATGGTAATAGTGCAGCATATGACCCTATGGATTGGCTTTATTGGCGCTATAATTGCCTCCAGAAAAAACAAGCTATTATCGTTAACTACTAGCCCAATTTATAAAAAGGATGAATTATTTCATCCCGGCCGTTGGTTGGCTAAAAACATATCATTTTTAGTGGTGATTTGTTTGGCTTATGGAAGTTACAATTTAGTATCAATCGAATATGATTACCCGTTTAATATTGCACCTAAAATCCCAAGATGGTCAGCAATGATAATAATGCCATTTGGATTTATTATTATGGCAATTCATATGTTTATGAATAGTTACAAAAATTATTTCTTCAGTCTATTATTTATTACTACTGGAACGATTATATATTTAGTTTCGAGTTCATGGGCACTACAAGAAAATACTTACATATTATCTTTAGGTTTATTAGTTCTTTTTATTTCTTTAATTTATGGCGCCCCTATTTTTGTGGGCCTTGGTGGCGCTGCAATATTACTGTTTTGGAGTGATTACACATCATTATCCGCAATACCTGCTGAGGCATACCGCATCGTTGTAAATCCTTCCCTACCAGTTATTCCTCTATTTACCCTTGCAGGTTATTTACTTGCTGAAAGCGGGACGTCTACAAGGTTGGTAAATGTTTTTCGCTCCCTTTTTGGCTGGATACCGGGCGGAACCCCTGCCGTAGTTGTTATTTTATGTGGTTTCTTTACTGCCCTAACAGGTGGTTCTGGAGTCACAATCCTTGCATTAGGCGGATTATTACTTCCTCTCTTAATTAAAGAAGGATATAGTAGAAAATTTTCTCTCGGATTGATCACTGTTTCGGGTTCTATAGGTCTCCTTTTTCCTCCGAGTTTGCCGGCAATTATTTATGGTGTTACAGCTGGTATTTCTGTTAAAAATGTATTTGTAGCAGGTCTAATGCCAGGTATGCTATTGGTAATCCTTATTTCCTTCTATGCATTTTATCAGGGAAGGAGCCAAAAAATTAATATCCAAAACTTTAACCGTCAAAAGGCTATACTGTCTTGCAAAGAAACTATTTGGGAATTATTGATTCCGGCATTAGTGCTCTTTGGAGTTTTTTCAGGATATACTACCATTGTTGAGACAGCAGCAATGGTAGTATTATATGTTTTTACCATTGAGTACTTCGTCTATAAAGATTTAGATATAGCCAAACTCCCGAGGATAATAGTAGACTGCTCAACGCTAATTGGTGGAGTTATAATCATCTTAGGCGTAGCTATGGGCTTGACAAGTTATTTAGTTGACGCCCAAGTACCAATGCACCTTCTAGAATGGGCACAAGATACAATATCATCAAAATATCTTTTCCTTTTTTTATTAAATTTATTTCTCCTCGCAGCTGGATGTCTGATGGATGTCTTTTCGGCAATTATTGTGATAGTACCTTTAATTAAACCATTAGGAAATCATTTTGGAATTGAACCCTTTCATATGGCCATAATTTTTATTGCAAATCTGGAGCTTGGTTTTCTAACCCCGCCTGTTGGGATGAATCTATTCCTTGCAGCGTATCGTTTTGATGTGGACATGCCAACAATTTATAGAGCTACACTACCTTTTTTTATTGTGAAGTTGTTAGCTGTAGCGCTAATTACATATTTTCCGATCATTACACTTGGGCTGTTGAATTAAAAATTCAACACTTGTATAAATATACTCCTAACAAATAAGTTCTGGTAACAAAATTCCGGGGCTTTCTTATACAATAAACGCTATTTTTTGCCTTTATACTCTAATAAGTTTTAAAAATTATTTAGGAGACTCTTTATATGAAGCGTTTTAATGCAGTTCTTCTGCTTGTGATTCTTTCATTTTCGCCTATGTCAGCTCAAAGTGAGGCTGGAGCAATCTTTTTGTTAATAGCGCCCGGGGCTCGTGCTGGCGGAATGGGTGAAGCCCAAGTAGCAGTTGCAAATGACGCTTATGCAAGTTACTGGAACCCTGCCGGTTTAGGGTTTCTTGATGGAACAGAACTTGCTCTTATGCATGTAAACTGGTTACCAGGCCTTGCTAATGATATGTATTATGAATTTGCAGCCTTCAGAAAAAAGTTTCAAACCTTGGGCACGGTTGGAGGGCATGTTATCTTTCTTAATCTTGGTGAGCAAACAAGAACGAGTGAGACCGGCGAAGAATTGGGAACATTTACAAGCTACATGTCAAGCTTTGCGATGTCATATAGTGCTTTAATTAGCGCCCAGCAGTCATTTGGGATAAATGTTAAAATTTCATATCAACATTTAGTTGAGATAGGCGCTGGAAGTGAAAAAGGAAAAGGTACTTCTACAGATTTTGGCTTCGATATTGGATATATGCATAAGCAATGGCTTCTTCCAAATCTCACAATTGGAATCAACTTGTCAAATGTTGGACCTAAAGTATCTTTTATTGATCCAGATCAAGCAGATCCGCAACCTACAAATCTAACATTTGGTTTCAATTACGCCGTAGTCAATTCTGAATTTAATAAGTTGAATTTAGTCTATGATGTTGACAAGCTTTTGGTCTCATCCTATCCCGATATGGACTGGGATGGCGATGGGTATATTGGGGGATATGACGAAGATGGAAATCTTAGCCCCGGAAATGACTACAATAAAGATGGAAATTTAGAAATTGCACATACAGATCCAATTTACTTAGCTCTTTTTACCTCTTGGGTAGATGATTGGATGCTAGGTGGAGATATTGACAAGTCTGCCTCTGATGGTGAAGGTGATAAAATAATTGGTGGTTACGAGTGGGTTGACTCTGATAATGATGATATCATTGATATTGAAGATGGTGAAATGGTTAAGACATCTGGAGAGCCCGGTGATCCAGGTTGGGGTACTTACAATGAATTTGGTCAAAAAGAAGTTGGTAATTCTAAAGATAGAAGCTTGAGTGATGAAATAGATAAACTTGTTCATAATATAGGGCTCGAATATTGGTATGGAAAATATTTTGCTATTAGGACTGGATTTTACTATGATAAAACTGGGAAAATTAACAATCCAACATTCGGTATTGGTCTTAGGTTTGCAGGCTATGGTTTTGATTTTGGGTACACATATGGAGAGACAGGTCACCCACTAACTAACACAATGCGTTTTTCTCTGAATATGGAATTCTAGCCATTCATCTATTGTCTTAGATGACATTTTTTCGCAGATATCTTCTCATATTTTATACTCTCTCAACGCTTTACTGCGATGTTGTGGGAGATTATAAAATTTGTTTATTAATGGTCTCATTCGTTGAGGATAATTTAGAAAGCACTACAGGTAATGGGAAATTCTTATCACAGTCATACGGTATTGATTGTGGTAAATATACAATAGACCCTCCACCGCATGATCAACAGTACTTTTTTTCTCAATTAAAAGCCGTTGATTCGTACTTTCGTGCGGTATCTTATAATAAAATGGGGTTAGATCTTAATGCCTCAACCATTTTTCCAATTGATAATCGTCCTAGCTACGAGCTGGAGAATAAAATGAATTATTATTACCCATATGCTAATGAGAGTTTGCAAGAATTAAGACTTTCCTTATTATTTGAAGAGTCGGTGTTACTTGCCTTTGAAAGTGACAGTATTAATTATAATCAGTATGATTTAGTTGTGGTTGCCCACGCTGGAATAGGTCAAGATTTTTCATTGCCATTTCTTGATTTAACGCCAGAAGATATTCCATCAACTTTTATCGATCAAAAAATGATTATTGAAAACTTAAATAAAGAAAGTATCGTAGTTGGTAAACAGTCTTTATCAAAAGGAATAATTATCCCCGAAACTCAAAATCATTTACTATTTGAAGTTTCAAATGATATGTTTTCAGAATCAAGTGTGCCATGTGATTATCAATATGGATTAACTGGTACATTTGCATTGATGGTTGGTTTTGGATTAGGTCTGCCTCCTTTATGGGATCTTGATGGTGGAAAGAGCGGAGTTGGGATTTTTGGTCTTATGGATCAAGGATCAAATAATGGAAGAGGTTTAATCCCCTCTCCGCCAACAGCTTGGACAAGAATATACGCTGGGTGGGAGGAATCGTTTACAACAAAATATGATACAAAAATAAATTTACCAGCGAGGAAATCTAGATCGATTTTTGAATTAGTAATTAATGACAATGAGTCTTTTTTAATTGAGAACAGGGTAAATTATGATAGCGACTCTATTACTATAGATTCTTTAAGATATGGTATATGGGAGAATACAATCCCAAAAAGATATCCACCCTTCGTTGAAGTGTTATTTGATAGTATAAAAATTGAAATGGATACAAATGGAGTGGTTACGTCGGTTCCAAATTATGACTTAGGACTACCAGCGTCAGGATTATTAATATGGCATACAGATAATTCTATTATATCAGCAGGTCTGGATGATTTCACGATAAACGGCAATATATCTAGGAAAGGCGTTGATTTAGAAGAGTCTGATGGAGCTCAAGATATTGGTTATACGTCAATATTTTTATTTTCAGATCCATCGACGGGTTATTTTGGGGACATGTGGTTTGATGGGAATAAGGAATATGAAAGAGCAAATAAGCACTTATCTATTGGAAATGTAGAGTTTGGGACAATGACATTCCCAAACACAAACAGTAACGACGGTTCAAGCTCTTTTTTAAATATTCAAAATATAAGCAAACCAGGTGACACCATGAGTTTCTACATAAAAAATACCCTAATCATGGATGGTTTTCCAGATACAAGCTTACATATCCAATCCGCTCATGACATAGATGGGGATAAAGTTTTAGAAATCTTTGGAGGGAAAGATTCTTTATGGTATTCTAATGACCCTAGCCTTAAACAGCGAAAATATTTCCTTAATATAAAAAATAAATTAATTGATATCGGATTTTTTGATGAAAATGGTCAAGCTTTTATTAAGGTGCTCGAGCACGGTGAGATTTTCACTAAAGTTTGGCATTGCCAATATTTGAATGATAAGGATACCGTAATTGTTAATTCAGTTGACAGTTTAGATTCAATTATATATCATGTATTTACAGAACCAGATCAAGCTCCAAGTATAATGTTATTTGATGAATGGGATGATCATATAAAGAAGGTTTATTTTTCAAAAATAAATTGCTACGGGATCAATTCCCAGGGGCAGGGGATCTTTGTTTCAAATTCAGATAATACAAAACAGGGATGGAATGATAAAAATTTCAAATATATTTCTGGCATCGATCTTAATTTAGATGGAGGAGTTAATTTACTAGCGCTGGATGACTATAATAGTTTGTATGCATTTAATGAAGAACTGAAATTAATGCCTGGATTTCCTTTAAAAGAAAAAGTTCAAGCGCCAATTTTGTCTAGAGACCTTTTTGGAGATCAGCAACCTGAAATTATTGCAAAAAGTTTGGACTCAAAATCCATATATGTATTTGATAATTTAGGGCAAGTGCAGTATAGGATAGCAGTAAGTCAGGATGAGACTTTAATTAGCCTATTACCATTAAATGGAAAGAACTCAATTATTACAAAATCATCTATATATCAGTTTGACTCTATCAGTGAATCTAGTGGAAATGAGTGGTCCTATAAAAATGGAAATTCAGGAAACACCAGACATATAGACTTGGAATACACTAAACAATTTTTAGAAAACCAAATTTTGAAAAACTCGTACTGTTATCCAAATCCAATTAGAAATGGGGTAGGTACTTTTCGAGTTGAATCATTTAATGCTTTATCCATTAATATTAAATTATTTGATTTGGCGGGATACTTTGTCGAGGAATTTTCAACAGATAATTTAAACCCTGGATTTCAAATTGTTGAGTGGGACTGGGAGATAAATAAAATTGAACCGGGCATTTACTTAGCTTATTTATCAATAAAAGGTAAAAATTCTAAATCCTCGAAAATAATTAAAGTTGCAGTAATGAAATAATGAATTACATTAAACTTTTATCTCTTTTTAACGTTTCAATTTTAATTTCCCAAAATATTTATAACCATAATGAGTTAAACTGGTTTACTTTTGAAACAGATCACTTTTTAGTCCACTATCATGAAGAAACTGAAAATAGTGCAAGAGAGGCTGCTTTTGTAGCTGAAAAAGTATACTATCCCATCACTGAATTATATGAATTTGAACCAAAAACTAAAACTCATTTAGTATTAAGAGATGCGGAAGATTACTCAAATGGAGCGGCGTATTACTATGATAATAAAATAGTTATTTGGTCTACTCCTCTTGAATTTGAACTCAGGGGCAGTCATAGATGGCTTCAGAATGTAATAACCCATGAATTTGCGCACATTATTTCACTTCAAAAATCAATGAAATCCGGAACTCGGATTCCTGGAGGATATCTTCAATGGATAAATTACGAGAATGAAAAAAGGCCCGATGTTTTATATGGTTATCCAAATACATTAATTAGTTATCCAATTCCTGGAACCGTAGTTCCTCCTTGGTTTGCTGAAGGAATAGCTCAATATATGTACGATAAGGCCAACTATGACCATTGGGACACTCACAGAGATATGATTCTTAGGGATAGGGTTCTAAATAATAAAATATTTTCATTCAAAGAAATTAATACTTTTGGCAAAAAAGGTATAGGTAATGAATCGATATACAACATTGGTTTTGCATTTTCAAAGTATATTGCTGAGAAATATGGAGAGCACTCATTTAAAAAAATTTTGAAAGAATTATCTAATCCATTTCAATTTTCGATAAGCAAAAGCATAGGTATTGTTACAGGAGTCGAAGGTAGTTTTTTATATGATGAATTTGTTGAAAATATAAATCAACGATACAAATTGCTCTCTCATCCAATAGTGATTAATAAAATTGATGGGGTGCAACTTACTGACGATGGGATTGCAAACCTGTATCCTAAATGGAGGCCTGGTCAAAATTCCTTTGTATATTTAAGTAACAAAAAAAATGACTATTTCAGTCAAACAGATCTATATTTTTATGATATCGATAATAAAAAGGACATAAAGTTAATAAGTTCAGTTAGTTATGCGCCTACATGGGGCTCTAATGGCACTATTGTGTACTACTCAAAAAAGCAAACTATTCCCAATAAAAATGGGTCCAAATTTTACGATATCTATGCTTATAATTTTGATAATGAAAATGAAACTAGAATTACCCATAATCAAAGGGCATATAATCCGGTTTTCATAGACAGTGATAGCTCATTAGGGTTTATATCTACATTTGATGGAACTCAAAATATATTTAAATTTAATTTATCCAAAAATAGCATTGAAAAACTTACAAATTTCAATGATAGATCTATAATTAGTTACATATCCTATGACAAAACTAATGATAAAATTATTTTCGATAGGACAACTCATCATTACAGAGATATCGGAGAAATAGATCTAGTTACTAAAAGGATTTCTATGGTTCGCAATGATCCACTCTATGATGAGAGAAATATGGTCGCCAAGGATGGGAAAGTAAGATTTCATTCAGACGATAGAACCGGAATTTATAATTTATTCATGGAGAACCACTCCGATAGTTCCTACGGTTATATTACAAATGTTACCGGGGGTGCATTTATGCCAGATGTGAATAAGAAAAATCAGGTCCTATTTTCACTATATCAAGATGGGGCCTATACGATTTCTATCCTTGATTCAGTAAAAGTCATTGAAAATGAATTAATTGGATATTCGGAAGATTATTATAAAGCGAACTCAGGTATGAATTCGGCTATAACCGAAAAAATTGAGAATGTATCTTCGGTCTACGAAGACCAGTTTCCTGAAATGTTTTTAATGCCTAAAGTGATGTTTGACTATGGTACTATAAAACCTGGGTTTTATTTTCAGTCTGGTGAGATAATAGATAGGTTGTCACTATTTGGCGGAGCTTCAACAAACTCTTTGAAAGATTTTGATTTTAATTTTATCTTCGAATACAAGAGGTTTTATCCAACTCTATTTTTTGAAACCTATTATGTAACAAGAAACACCTCAGATTCATCAAGATATAGAGACGCATATAGTGTTTTTGACGACATTACATTTCGAATGACTGAATTCCGGAGTGGTTTAAAAATACCATTCATGGGCACTTTAGTTGAGGTTGCTGGTTCAAGGCAAATATACCGTGCAATAATTAATCAGGGTATACCAACTGAAAGAATAAAAGGCGGGTCTGCGTATGATTATTACAGAGGCTGGCACTTCGGTGCCAATTGGAAATTAAATATGATAAAAAGGCGAATTGATAGAAATATAAATCCATCCAAGGGATGGTCAATATGGAGTAAGATGCAATTCGAAAATAATAAATTCATAGAAGATGTAAACCTATCAGAAGCCGGCACTCTTTTAGAAGAATTTAATAACAATAATCTGTTAAGAGTTGAGAGCGGAGGCGTTTTTCATTACGAACTTCCTTGGAAAAAAAGGTGGGTTATGTCCATGAAAGCTGAAACTGGATGGATGTCGAATGATTCCGTAGATTCATTTTTCTATTTTTATTTAGGGGGTTTGCCTGGTTTAAAAGGATATCCATTCTATAGCATTCAAGGAACAAAAAAATTTCTCGCTGAACTTACTTTTAGGGCTCCAGTTTTTTCACAAAAACAAATAGATTTATTATCGACAATTATTCAAAATTGTACAATAGCTACAATTTTTCAATTTGGAGATTCCTGGGGAAATGAAAACAAATTTTCATGGAAAAAATCAGTTGGAATCCAATGGAGATTAAATGGATATTCTTTTTATAACTTTCCTATAGCAATTGAAGCTGAAGCATATCAGCCGTTAAATATTGTTAAAGTCAGGAGCAATTATGAGCCAGAGCAAGTCACAACATATGATAAAGAACCAAGGTTTTATTTTAAAATATTATTTGAATTTTAGTATAATTTTAATTTTCTCAAGTAATATTTTCGCACAAACTGTAAATAGCACTGCGGATACCTCTACGTCTGTGGTATTTAAAAATAAATTGGGCGCTGAATATCCAGGAAAACCATTAATACTCTCCCTTATAATTCCTGGGGCGGGACAGTACTATAATAAAGATAGTTTTTGGAAAGTGGCTACATTCTCTGGAGTAGAACTATTGAGCCTTTTTTCGTACTATGCTCTAAACAAGAGAGCAGATGAAATAAAAAATGATTTTCAAATATTTGCCGATCAAAACTGGTCGCTTAATAATTGGGTTACAAATAAAATGCAGATGGTTAATAGTGAAAATAACGGTCGCCTATGGAGCCAATTTGAGGCGTTGAATAACCTTACAGGTTCCCATGATTTAATTTTAGTACTAAGCGGAACTCTCAAGCAAAATCATGGTTCATTTGTCAGCTCTGATAGCTTAGAAAAATATCCTCAATGGGCTAATTCACCTGATGTCACAGTTGCTCGCGATAGGCATTTTTACGAAAATGTCGGAAAGTACGATCAATTTTTAGGAGGGTGGTCCGATGCGAGTAGTAATTGGTTTTGGGAGGAAAAAGACGTTGGCGATACAACAGAAATAATAATAAAGACACCGAATAAAGATAAATTTTTAGATATGCGGAAAGATTCTAATGATTTATTAAATTATGCCAAATTCAGTATAAGCGTAATTATGTTCAACCATTTATTAAGTGGGGTGGATGCTGTTATTTCCAGTCAAAATTCTAAGAATAAAACTCTTCGTAATAAACCTTTCAAGAAGGATTTAAGTTTGTATTATAATCCTGATAATCCGCTTGGTATTGGCGGAATCAACATGAGAATTAGGTTCTAAGGTGTTAATCGTGTGTAAGATTTTCTACTCATTGATATTCTTTTTATTTTGTATTAATTGTGCCTCTACAAAATCAAGTGGCGATATAACCATCGAAGACCGCTACAATCAAGCAATGAAATATTTTAAAAGTAAAAAGTATGTAAGAGCGCAGGATGAGTTTAATTCAGTATTAATTTTAGGATCCGGGTCTGAGTATGGAGACGATGCACAATATTACTTAGGCGAATCATATTTCTTTAATAAAGAATATATACTTGCTATAGCTGAATATGAAAAATTGACCAGGAAAATGGGATTTAGTCCATTTGTTGAAAAAGCAAGATTTAAAATATGTGAGGCATATAGAATAGAGTCACCAAGTTACTATCACGATCAAAATTATACAGAGAAAGCCCTTTCCAGGTATCAGGAATTCCTTGATGATTTCCCCAATTCTCCACATAAAAATAAAGTGCTAGAGTCCATAGCTATCCTTAGAAATAAAATTGGTCAGAAAGAATTTGAGTCAGGTATTTTGTATATGAAAATGGAAGAATTTGAATCAGCAAAAATGATTTTTGATAGAGTTGATGACAATTACTATGACACAGACATCATACATAAGGCAAGACTTTATATGATTAAAGCATGTGCTGAAAATGAGAACTTAAAATTAGCAAAACAATACTTAAACAAGTATGAAAATGACCTTAGAGAAAATAACCTTTACAATGAGGCTCTAATTGCAATTAATCAAGCAGAAAAGATTAATTTGAAAAGTAGTAAATGAAAATTTGTCTTTTTGGAGGTATTTTCGATCCACCCCACATTGGGCACCTCATGGTGGCTAAAAGCATCTTAAAATATTATTCGTTCAACAGGATACTTTTTGTCCCGAATCAAAACCCACCCCATAAAAATGTGAAAAACATCACATTCATTGATCATCGTTTAGAAATGTTACGACTATTAACTAAAGAAAATTCAAAATTCATTATTTCCATGGAGGAGATTAATTCTAGGGGTAAGTCATTTACTATAAATACGATTCGTCTAATAAAAAGGAAAATGGGAATAAGTAGTGAAGACTGTTTTTTTGCTGTCGGTAGTGATGCATTACGAGATTTTCACAATTGGAAATCAGCAAGAGAAATATTAAATGAAGCAAGTGTTTTGGTAGTAGTGAGACCAGGATTTGAAAAGATTATAGCGAAACCGTGGGTTTTGGACGGAATAAATGTTACGCCTATATCCAGTGTAGAGGCTTCATCTGAGAATATTCGCAGAAAAATTAAGACAAATCAACCAATAAAAAACTTGTTAACAGAAGATGTGTATGATTATATAGTCAAAAACAGGCTGTATAAACAATAAATTTATTTAATTAGCAAAGTCAAAATACCATCTTACAAGATTTATAAATACTAGTATACTTCCTTCAGTCCTTGATATATTCCAGTTTATTCGCATCATTAATAAAACCAATCCAACCATCATTATTAGGTTGAAAACACTAAAATAAATTTCCTCTTCTATTATGGTAGGGTTGATAACACCTGCTAATCCAAGAACTCCAAGTAAATTAAATAAATCACTCCCTATTAAGTTTCCAAGAGCAATACCATGACGACCCTTTATGGCTGCTGTTATGGATGTTGCAAGTTCTGGAGCGGAAGTTCCAGCGGCTACAATAGTTACAGCTATTATCCAATCTGATACTCCGAAAAATCTAGCGATATTGGATGCATGAGTCACCATCAAATGACCTCCTGCAACTATAGCAAAAAGACCAATTAAAAAATAAACATATGTTTTAAACTCAGCGTCTTTCACATTTACACTCTCAATTGTCTCTTTTTTGATAAATAAAAAAACTATATAACAAATTAAAAGAGAAAATAGAATAATTCCTTCCATTTGTGAAAATGAATCATCTGGAGTCCATCCATCAAATCCAAAGAATAAAAAAAATATTAAGGTTGTCACGATTAGCAAGAATAGACCATCTCTATTAAAAATCTTTAAATCTGTTGATATAGGCCTGATCATTGCGGTACCGCCCAAAATAAAACCCAAATTAAAAATATTAGATCCTATAACATTACCGATACTAATTTCTGATTGACCTGAAACTGCAGCGCTAATTGTAACAGCAAATTCAGGGGCTGATGTTCCAAATGCAACCACGGTTAAGCCTATTATTAAATCAGAAACATGCATAGAATGCGCTATCTCAGCAGCAGAGTCAACAAGCCAGTCTGCACCTTTCCAAAGCATGATAATAGAAAGTAAAACCAGTAAAAAATCAACTATTATTGTTAAATCTAACATTTTAATTTGGACTAATTTAGGATAATTATTTAATAAGTTATTAAGGTTTATTCTCCATATCATTAAAGATCTAAATTGATTAATTTTTATAGATGATAGAATTTCAGAACGTATCATATTCCTACAAAAAAGGAAGCGGAGTAAATAATGTTAATGTAAGAATTGATGATGGAGAATTTGCATTTTTAATTGGACCAACTGGCTCAGGGAAAACAACTCTTATGAGATTGATTTATTTTGATTTATTTCCTGATGCAGGATCAATAAGGGTTGGGGATTTCACATCCGTAGGCATCAAAAAAAAGAATATACCCCAAGCGCGAAAAAATATTGGTATGGTGTTTCAGGATTATAAACTTTTAAGTGATAGAAACTTGTTTGACAATATTGCATTACCATTACATGTGCTGGGTTTTCCTATAAGTGAAATCAACAGCAGAGTTGATGAAGCTTTTGACCTTGTAGGACTTACTGATAAAATAAACCATTATCCTAATGAAATATCTGGTGGTGAGCAACAGAGAGCTTCATTGGCAAGGGCAATTGTAAAAGAGCCTGAAATTATTCTTGCAGATGAACCAACGGGAAATTTAGATCCTGTAGCATCGTTCGAATTAGTCAGGCTGCTTGAAACAATCAATGAAATGGGTACCACAATACTGATGGCATCTCATAACTATAATCTAATTAAAGGAAGAGGGCGCCGAATTTTAGAAATCAAAAATGGTACATTAAGAGGTGGGTAATGGATAAGTTATTATATTTATTAACCGAAGGTATCAAAAATATTTGGCGGCATAAAATGACCGCATTCACTGCCATTTTTTCGTTATTCCTTGCATTGTTCTTTGTCGGTCTTATGGCAACTGCAAGCAATAATGCCCACAAACTATTAGAGTACCTTAGGTCAAAATATAAAATCGAAGTATTTTTTGAACAAGATGTAGCAAATGAACAATCCTTAGGGCTTGTACATCAAATGAAGAGGATAAATGGGGTAAGAACAGTGACCTTGATTCAGAAAGAAGACGCGCTCAGGATTTTTAAAGATCAGTTTGGTGAAGATATAATGGATGTGTTAGGTTACAATCCGTTACCTGTAAGCGCTGTTATTAACTTAGTAAGAACAAGTAAAACTCAAGTTAAAGCGGGACCTATAATTAGTAAGATTAATGAAATGGATGGTGTTGCAGAGGTACGTTATCAAGGTAGCCTCATTCGAAAAATCGAGCACACGTATTTTAGAATAATGGAAAAATTACCATATTTAGCATCAGTTGTGATTCTTATCTCAATTCTGGTGATATACAATACTGTAAAACTTTCAGTTTATTCCCGTAGGGAATTGATATCTACACTCCAGATGATTGGAGCAACAAATTCTTTTATAAAATTGCCTTTTGTTTTCGAAGGTTTGTTAATTGGTGTTTTTTCATCAGCAATTGCCTTTCCATTAATTGTTGGGACAGTAAGGATTGGGAATTATATCCTTCAAAATTTCACTAGCTGGGCTATCCGATTAACATTTGATCCTACTATCTGGATTTGGCTCACAATATTATCCGTTGTAATTACCATTTTAGGCAGTTACAGAGCCATTTCTAGTATTTTAAAATAAAACTATTTCTTAATATTTCCTTAGTCTATTTCTGTTCGTTAATTTTAGATAATCTTTTTAACCATAAATCATAATAGAGTAGAGAGATGCCGAAAAGTAGAGAGCCAAAAAAAAATAAACCTAAATCTTCAAAAAAAAATGAAGCAAATGGAGGTAAATCACCTCAAAAAAAAGATAATCTGAAAGATTTAAAGAAACAGATAGAATCAATGGATGACAAATATCTACGATTGAAAGCAGAGTTTGATAATTTCAGGAGGAGAAAATCCGAGGAGATTTCAAAGATTCTTCTTTATGATGGGGAAAATATATTAAAAAGCTTCTTACCAATTTTTGATGATCTGCAAAGAATGATGACTGCCTCTGAGGGCTCAGGCAAAGAAACCCAAAAACAATCAATCAAAGAGGGTTTAAGTATGGTAAATAACAAATTAGATAGGTTTCTAGATAATAATGACATCAAACGTTTTGGTATCATTGGTGATTTAGTAGATCCAGAATTGCATGATGCCATGATGACTAAATATGACGAAAGTAAAGATGAAAATACCATTTTGGATGTATTTGAGAGTGGTTTTACATATCGAGATAAGGTTATAAGACACGCTAAGGTGATTGTGAATAAAAAATGAGAGATCTTTATGACATATTAGGTGTTTCAAAAACAGCTTCATCTGATGAAATTAAAAAATCTTATCGCAAGCTAGCTCTTAAATTTCACCCTGATAGAAATCCTGGAAACAAAGAAGCTGAAAAAAATTTTAAAGAAGCAGCTGAGGCTTATTCAATATTAAGTGATAACACCAAGAAAGCACAATATGATCAGTTTGGACATGCGGGTGTCGGTATGGGCGGTGGGCCATCGGGTTCGGGTGGTTTCGGTGGTGGGATTCATATGAGTATGGATGATATTTTTTCGCAATTTGGTGATATTTTTGGTGGCAGTCCCTTTGAAAGTTTTTTTGGTGGATCCCAATCTGCGAGGTCATCTCGCTCCAAAGGAAAAAATATCCGTATTAAGTTGCCAGTTAATTTTGAGGAAATTGCTAATGGTGTAGAAAAAACAATAAAAATTAAACATTCTGTTGTTGCTCCTGGTGCTGAATTTATAACCTGCCCAACTTGCAATGGGCAGGGGCAAGTTACACAAGTCTCAAATACAATACTTGGTCAAATGAGATCTTCTGGGGTATGCCCACATTGTGATGGCTCTGGAAAAAGAATAGGAAACAGACCTCCTGGCTCTGGTCCTGATGGTATGCTGAGAAAGGAGGAAACTATAAAGCTCAAAGTACCTGCAGGTGTTGAAGAAGGGAATTATATGACAGTAACTGGGCAAGGGGATCAAGATATAAACGGGTCCCCTGGGGACTTAATCGTTATTTTTGTTGAAAAAGAACATTCCTATTTCATCAGAGATGGAGAAAATGTACTTCTTGAGCTGGAAATCTCATATCCAACCGCTGTACTTGGTGGAATAATTGAAGTCCCTACTGTTGATGGTAAAGCCGAGTTAAAAATACCATCAGGTATCCAATCAGGCCAAGTGCTGAGGATGAAAGGAAAGGGTTTCCCTGGATTAAGGCGCAAAGTTAATGGAGATCAGCTTGTTAAAATACAAGTAAATACTCCAAAAAAGGTTTCAAGGGAAATTAAAAAAATAATGGAAGATTTAAATCGTAAGTTAGTTCCAATTAAGAACGCATATAGAAAAATAGATTTATAAAAAATAATAATTAATTAAAAGAAATATAACATTATATTTTTGCTCATATACAAAAAAGAAAAATCATTAATGATTAGTAATAATTGATTAATATAAATACGTTAGATTGCAATTAAATAGATGTGTTTGTGGGTGTTAACATGGGATTAAAAGAACAAACTAAAACTGATTTCCTGGAAGTTGCTATGATTATAGGAATTTTATTGCTGATCATAGTGATATACGTACCAATAGCTATATGGGAAGAAGAACGATACTATGAAAAAGAAAGCAGATTCCGAATGGGGAATCTATATGACATAGAATCTTTTCACAAGACTTTGACTGGGGAGTATACTGAAAACTTCCACGAAGCAATGAACTTAGTGAATGCGACGAGAGATTCTGTTGTGGCTGATTCTCTTTTCATTGAGGAGCAATCAATCGAAATTTATGGTAAAAAATACCTTGTAGACATATACGATAATTTTTCTTTTGAATATGATACGACATTTGGTTTCAAGAGTTTTCGGAGAGATACAGTTTTAGATACAACTCTGCAGGTTGCTATTTTTGACAATGATTTAGGTCGTGTCGATTCTATTTTTATTCAAAAGCGAGATTTATTTCTATACGAAGATGACCCTGGTTTCAGTGGCGTGATTAAAGAAGAGCCTATTGAGAGAGTAGAGGTCGTTGAGTATTACAAAACCTTTCTTCCTGATTCATCGACTTATTACTGTCCATTAACAAACCTTCCCTATAAAGTTGAGATTACGGATGATGGTGCCAGCATTAAGGTAGTAAGTCCTATCATTGAAACCATAAAAAAACCTCGATATTTTTTATTTTCATTTAAGGCAAATAGTCACGGACTTATACAGGACGGAATTAAAAGCTGGGATTAATCCCTGATAAGATGATCGGTCTTGTATTATCTGACTCGTTTCTGCTTTCGGGTATATGGGAGAGAAATGGTACAGTTTTAAAGCTGTTGTCTCTAACAAAAATACCTTTTTCAGATCCAATTACAAAATTACTAAATAATGAAGCTGAGCTAAACGCTGTATTAGCACCCGCTATGCGCCGTGCTGCTGAGGAAAATGCTATTGATGGACAAAAAGTAGTCGTTGCTCTTGCTGATGAATTTTTAACACATAGTTGTGTAAAAATAGAGAAGGAAATGAGTAGGGATGATTACTGGCAGTTTATCCACTGGATTGATGAAAAGAAGAAAAAACCAAAATATCAAAAATATTATTTGTTTGGACAAGTTTATTTACCTGGGGATGAGACAATACATGTAGTGAGTGCACCTATGCACCTTTGCAGAATGTTGAAACTATCAATTATTGAACTGGGTGCGATGCCTTATTGGTTAGGTCCATCAACATCTCTTTTTCTTGATGGATCTGGAAAGTCTGAAGCTGCTACAATTCATCGGATTGGGAATAGATATTCATTTTTAAAAATCCAAAACAATAGATTTGACATGGGATTGGTATCATTTCCGGGAGGCGTACCTAAAGTAATTTCATCCACAGAAAAATCTGACCAAACCTTGGCGGGAATGGGTTTAGTTGATTCTGAATTAGATGAAGTTCCAGTGTTTTGTATGCAAAAACTTGGGCGACAAGCCAGGGCTTCGTGGGTTAATTCAGAATTTCAATCAATAGAGCCTTTTAAGGGAATTGAATTCGATGAAACTGCCATAGACACAAAAAAAATCCCCTTTTATGAAGGCAATATAATTACCCAGTTAATTAAATGGATTTCAGTCGATCACTCTTTTAATTTCTTTCACGATCCAGGAATAACAGAGTTTTTTTTCACAAAAGTGATCGAGGAAAATGAACTAAGAATTAAAAAAGAAAAAGAGGAAGATATAGGTCAAGAGTCAGACTTATCAGTTGAAATGGAAAGTATGCAGAGTGATAGAAAAGACTCTGCAACAGAGATGATGTGGGTTTTAGCTGCTGTTATATTGATTGTCGCAGGATTTATAGGGTTCCAGTATGTAAAATTGAGGGAAGAACTAAACTTACCCATTTTTGGTAGAGACACCGAATATTCAATAGAAAGAAATGCCATTAATAGAGCCAATGCTATTGAGCGATCCGTTATTCAAGCCTCAAGTGGCTTGATAATGGAATCTCATGCTATTACTGAGGTCTTGACAAAATTGTGTGTGCAAACAGATATTGAAAGGTATAACTCTCTAACCATTACAAAAAACTTTGCCAGTATGGAATACATTAGCGGCATAAATCCAAATGTCAATAATATTTTAGAACTTGAACCGACCTCCTTTTCTGTTGAACCATTAGGAACTGATAGCACTGTTTTTTCTTGGTACTATACTTTTGATATGCCCGACATATCCGATCTTAGTTCTAGCGGAATGTTTTTAAATAAGGAGGATTTACTAAAGCAATTAGACACAACTCTTACTGATTATTCTATTAAATACTTTGACCAATTCTTTTTAGAGAATCATATTTATGAACCCATGCTTTTACTAGCAAGGGACAAATCAAATATTTTACAAGCAAGTGCAGTGCTATCGTCAAGCGG
>CEQP01088120.1_pt1 | contig 27893 bp, 23 predicted proteins | sample 356291 | NCBI WGS metagenome assembly CEQP01 (sample SAMEA2621221, study PRJEB7988) | marine metagenome | isolation source: saline water (ENVO:00002010), including | reverse complement strand
TCCATGCCGTCCTTAAAATCACTTGGAAGTAATCCGATAATTTTGTCGATTTTCTCTTTATGCTCTTCGTATGGATCGACAGCATATTTTCGACCGACTTTAAATTTTGTTCCCTTTAATAACCATGAATGTAACCCTGCACTTATACCGTCTTCCATGGCTTGAGTTGGTTTCATGGCAACTCGTCCTAATTTTCCAGTTTCATGGACCATTTTTAAAAATAATCTATTAGCATAAGCTAATTGAATTCCAGGAGTGTTCATTTCTGAATGGATTAGTCCCTCATCTGTAATGTTAAATTTAGGTTTGTCTTGTGAATATGGCAAACAAGGCATAGATCTTACGACTGTTATTGGGCCATAGGGTCTAACATTGCAATATACTCCAGCTTGAGTCCTTAGTGGAGCATTACCTGATTTACCGTTAACAACTACCTTATTCCCCTTTCCGTCGTTAACATAGGCATCTCCAGCAGTAGACCATTTTATGGATGTGCAAGGCATGTTTCCAAACCAAGCTAAAGATTCTAGGTTCGAGTCATGTCTATACTGAGACCACATTGGGACTGCATAAAAAGGAAGCCCCAAAATGTCTGTAGCTGCAAGAGTACCCAAAAGGGCATAAGCATCTGTTAATGCATGAGCGACAGGGTTTACGATTCCATCATGTTTGCCACCTTTCCAGACGACCGCATTTGGGTATCCGTTAGGTTTTATTTCTGATAGCTCCAATAATGAAGATAATTCCCCTAATAAGTCTCCTCCAGCTGCTTCTGTTTTTGCAATACCCAACAAGTCGATCATAAATACCTCTTAACAAAAAATTACTAAAATATCGTATATTATTGAGAATAATATAAGAAACCTAATAAGTTGACCAGAGAGATTTAAGAATATGAGACCCAATATAATACTGATAAATTGTGATGATCTTGGATACGGTGATCTTGGATGTTATGGATCGTCAAAAAATTCAACTCCCTTTATTGATAAAATGTCTGATGAAGGAATTAGATTTACAGATTTTTATGTTCCGTCCCCTGTTTGTTCTCCATCTAGAGGTGCTTTGTTAACAGGATGTTACCCAAAGCGTATTGGATTTGCTAGTTTTGATTCTCGTGGCCTTCCTTATAGAAGCACAGTTTTATTCCCGGGTGACCCTGAAGGCTTAAATCCTGATGAACTAACTATTGCAAAGCTTCTCAAATCTGTTGGTTATACAACCAAAATGATTGGTAAATGGCATTGTGGAGACCAGAAAGAATTCTTACCAACAAAACATGGATTCGATACTTATTTAGGCCTTCCTTATAGTAATGATATGGGAATTCAAGAGCTAGACGATGATTACCCTCCTCTTCCATTGATTCAGAATGATGATGTGATATCTTCTCAACCAGATCAATCATTATTGACAGATTTATATACTGAAGAAGCACTATCTTTTATTGAAGAATCTAAAGATGAACCATTCTTTTTGTATTTTGCACATATGTATGTTCACTTACCAATTTATGTAAAAGATGAAATCTTAAATGATTCAGAAAATGGACGGTATGGCGCTGCAGTCTCCTCTATTGATATATCAACAGGACAGATTTTAGAAAAATTAAAAGAATTAGAGATTGATGAGAATACGCTTGTTATTTTCACTAGTGATAATGGTTCTAGAAATAGAGATGAAGGTGGTAGTAATTATCCTTTAAAAGGCCATAAAGGATTGACTTGGGAAGGAGGAATGAGAGTCCCGTGTATTATGAGATGGCCAAATCAAATTCCTGCAGATGTTATTAAAGATGAAATAACTACGTCTATGGATATTTATCCTACTCTGGCAAATTTTGCTCAGACAGAACTTCCAGATGACCGAATCATTGATGGTATTGATATGTCTGAGTCTTTACTAAATCCTGATATCAAATTTTATAGAAAAAATTTCTTTTATTACAACAAGGATAATTTAGAAGCAGTTAGAAGTGGAGACTGGAAACTTCATGTTTATAAAACTGATCGTCGAATACCTCATGCTAGTGACCAAAATGCTGGACCTGATACAGGAAAAGAACTCCAAGAACTGTACAATTTGAAAAATGATCCTAGTGAATCAGTAAACATGTATGAAGATAGACCTGATATTGTAAAGAAACTAAGCTCAATGTTAACCCAGTGTCAGGAAGATTTAGGAGACGGTAGATTTAATATTATTGGGAAGAATGTAAGAAAAGTTGGAATTTCTAATAACCCTACTACTTTGTTGCCTAGGAATGACCAAAATGATCCCAATGTAATTGCAATGTATGATTTAGCCGACAGAGGTTAATCATTGATGACTTATGATTATTTAATCGTTGGTTCAGGTTCTGCGGGAGCAGTTCTAGCTGCTCGTCTTTCTGAGGATACTGCAACTTCAGTTTTGCTTATTGAAGCAGGTCCTGATTTTGCTACATTAGAAGAGCTTCCAGATGAAATTAAATATGCTTGGTTCCCAAATAGTGATGGTAATTTAGGAGTAAAAGCTAATTCATACGATTGGGGATTTAAAGGTAAAGCAACAAATGAGTCACCTAATATAGAAGTGCCACGAGGAAAGGTTATAGGAGGTAGCAGCTCAACTAATGCACAAGGATTTATAAGAGGTATACCTGAAGATTTTAATGAATGGGTTGAATTAGGTAATAATACCTGGTCTTTCGACAATGCTTTAAAGTACTACAAAAAATCAGAAAATGATTTAGATATTCAAGATGACTTTCATGGGTCAGATGGACCTATAATAGCTAGAAGATTTAAGGAATCAGAATTAACTAATATTTCATTAGATTTTTATAATTCATGTAAATCTTTTGGATTTGATGATTCCTATGATATTAATCATCCAGACTCTACTGGTGTTGGAGCTTTGCCATTTAATAACCCTGACAGGATTAGATGGAGTGCATCAATTGGCTATTTAAATGATATTAGAAATCGTGAAAATTTAACCATAATATCTAATTGTTTTGTTAATAAAATTTTATTTGATCATTTAACAGCGACTGGAGTTAAAGCTGATATATTAGGTAAAGAACATACTTATACTGCTCTAAATGTAATATTATCTGCAGGTGCTATTTGTTCTCCTCAACTATTAATGCTGTCTGGAATTGGCAATACTAACTATTTGCAAAAATTAGGAATTGAACCAATTTATGATTTGCCATCTGTAGGTCAAAATTTGAGAGATCATCCTCGAATACCATTAATGTGGGAATCAGTAAATCAAATTGCACTAAAGAAACATCAATCACCATTGCAGGTTGTTTTGAGGTACACATCAGTAAATTCAAATTTCAGAAATGATATATATATGATTATTGCGGCAGTTTCTGCTGACCAGACAGTTCGTATGGGTGTTGGATTATATAAAGCTAAATCATCAGGGTCTATAACTCTTTCTACTTCTGATCCATATACTCAGCCTGTAATTGATTATAATTATTTTAATGATGATTTTGATTTAAGGCGAATGAGAGATGCGGTTAGATTAGCTTGTAATATTATATCGTCTAAATATTTTTCTGAGGCTGAAAATTACCCTAAAGGCATGAATGAAATTATATTATCGGATGATAATAATTTAAATTCTTGGATACGAACAAATGTTGATACATTCCATCACATTTCAGGTACTTGTAAGATGGGTTTAATTAACGATCCAACTTCTGTTGTAGATCAATTTGGTAATGTAAAAGGTGTTAAAAATCTCAGGATTGTTGATGCGTCTATCATGCCTGATTGTGTGAGAGCTAATACTAATGCTACTGTTATTATGATGGCTGAAAAAATAGCAGATGATATAAAAAGTGCTAATTAATAGTTTTATTATTAATCTAATTAAATGAGTATATCTGCTTGTAAATCTACTCATTTAATATCAATATAAATTAATATGTGTGGAATTGCAGGAATATATAGTATTAACGGATCACCAGTAAGCAATATTACTGGTAGAATTCATCAAATGGCTGATTTACTTCAGCATAGAGGTCCAGATTGCACTGATTTTAATATAGATCCTGATAGTCGTTTTGCTTTTACAAATACTCGCCTTGCCATAAGTGATCCTATGTCTCAGTTAACTCAACCGTGGAGTACAAGTGACAATAAATTTGTATTAACTTTTAATGGTGAAATATATAACGATTTAGAACTTAGGTCGGATTTGGCTTCCAAAGGATTTACGTTTAAATCAAATCAAGATACAGAAGTTCTTTTTAATGGATTAATTGAACGTGGCCCAGATTTTTTAGACGATATTGATGGGATGTGGGCTTTTGCATTTTTTAATGGGCACGAAAACTCTTTAATCTTGTCTAGAGATATTCTTGGTGAGCGACAGGTTTTTTATCATGTAAATGATAATGAAATAATATTTTCGTCAGAAATACCACCGTTATTGAATCAACTGCAAATTCATTTGTCACTTGATATTGATCAAGTTATGTTTAGTTTAAGGTATGGTGCCACAAAGCCTGGTGAAACTCTAATATCAGGAATTAAAAAATTAAATCCTGGCCACATATTAAAGGTTAAAAACCGTGAAGTAAGTACATATAGATTTACCAAGCTTAACCCTGAGATATGGTTTGAATTCTTTGAATCAAATCCAGATGAAAAAACAGTGGAAAACAAATTTTCAGAATTATTCTCATCAGTTTGTTTAAAGAGAGTTCCTAGAGAAATTCCGTATGTTTCTACTTTAAGTGCAGGAATTGATAGCACTTTAGTATCTTTATATGCTTCAAATTTTGGTCAGACTAAAATAGAAACTCTTTTTGCAACTTCGAATGAAGATGATTTGAAAAGTGTTGAATATGCTTCTTTAAATGATAAAGAGTCTAGTAAGAAAATTTCAGGTCAGATTAATTCTATTCATCATGTTGCCAATTTGGATAGTAAAGATGCTAGCAAGGTATTAGAAGATGTTGCATCTAATTCGTATGACGGAATGTTAGAAGAAGGTACTGCTGCATTTCAAATGTTGGGTTTTAAGGGACGAGAATTAGGAAAGAAAGTGATGCTTATCAGTGATGGGCCTGATGAATTTTTAACAGGATATACCTCTGACCATAATTTTATTTTAGGAAAAAATGTACCTGAGAATAAAACTGAATTCACATTTCCTACAAATCATCAAACAAATAATATTGAAATTATGAATACCTTATTTCCAGAATATAATTTCGAACTAACTAGTTCACCTTTTGGAACAATTGACAAATGTTATGAATCTATTTTAGATCAAATGGATATTTCCCAATTAATAGCCTTATCATATGCTTCTTATTCAATTCCTGATTACAATAACCTTAGGTCTGATAGAGGTTTTATGGGGGCGAGCATAGAGTCTCGTTCGCCTTTCTTAGCACCTAAAATGGTTGAATTTTTAATTGCATTGCCTCAGAAATTTAGATTCAATAATAAATATTCTTCAAAATCTATTCTGCGCAATATAATTGAACAGGAACTAGGTGATTATGTATCTAATAGACCTAAAAAAGGCTTTAGTGAACCATTATGGTACAACCATGATATAAATAATGAAATTAGGCTTGATGAAGTAATATATGACCCTCAAACTTTGCGTATTTTACCTTTTAGCCCTACGTTTTTGGATAATCCTTATTCTGACCCATTTCACAAGATAAGATGGTCGATGTATGCTTTAGCGAAAATGAGTGAGAATTTAAAATCTAAAGGCATTAATTTTGTATAGATTGAGAGACGAGGTTCTTGATGAGTTTTGATGATCAAATAATGAATGATTTAATAGATACTCTTTCTTTTAAAGGTCGATTTAGTCATTATCAAGAATTGCCTCCTTGTGTTTTAAAGCGATTGGTAGATTTTGATTCTAATATCAATTACAAGCCGGCTCAATTGCCATTAGATTCCTCTAGGTATTCTTGGATTATTTCTAATTTAAATATGAAAAACCTTAATGTTATTGATTTAGGGGCTAATTTAGGATATTTCAGCGTTAGACTAGCTTCAGAATCGAATGCTAATGTTTATGCTTATGAAACATTGTATGAATATGCTAAATCTATTGGCGTTTTTTCTAAAGTTTGTGGTTTGAGCAATAATTTAAAAGTTATTCAAGAATCTATAAACCTTGAAAATATTAATGAATTGCAAATTGTTGATGCGACATTACATCTAAATGTATTGCATCATGCTGGTATATTTTTTGATCAAGAAAAAGTTACTAATATAGATGATTGGTATTCATATGCTGTTGAGCACTTAAGGTCATTTAGGACTAAATCCGAGATTATGGTTATCCAGATTGGCAACATGTGGAATGGTAAAGTTTTATTTGATAGTCAGTATTCTGTTGATTATATTTGCGAATTACTGAATCAAAGTAATTGGGATGTGGATAAAATAGGATTGATAAATAATTTTAATGATTTTTCTTATAAAACATATTCATTTTCAGATATTGATTTAATACCTAGAATTGCTATTTGGCGTAATCCGGCAACCGGACTTGTTGAATATAAAGAAAATAATGTGACAATTGCAGAACTATCATCAGGGAATGCTCAAAGGCCTCTTTTTTTGTGTAAAAGGCAGAGAGATTAAAATGACTCGTACAGATGCTTTTTTATACATTGGTGGAAGCTATCCTCAGCTACGTTCAATTGAAACAATCAAGAATTTAGGTATAGTCACTATTTTAACTGACAGATCTCCTAATCCACCTTTGAAATCAATTTCTGATCATTTTTATAATATAGATGCAACAGATCTTGAATCTTTTATGAAATTGGGTGATGAGATTGCAAATAAATTTAATTTAATAGGAGTTTACCCTATAGAAGATTATGCTGTACCTGCTGCGACAGCAATTGCAGAAAAATTTAATTTACCTTATTTTGATGATCTTACGGCAGAAATATTGTTAAACAAATATAAATCTTTTGATATTTGTTCTAGAAACAATATTTTGACACCAAATTCTATATTAATAAAATCTGACTCAGATATTACAGAATCACATTCAAATATTGTAGATGAATTAGGGTTACCCTTTCTTTTGAAACCGGTTTCCTCATGGGGTAGCCAAGGCGTCACAATTATACATACTGTAGATAAATACGAATTTGCTAAAGCTATTAATTTAGCAAGAGAATTTTCTCAAGAAATTATTGCTCAAGAAGTTATTACGGGTACTGTTCATAATGTTGATGGGCTTTTACTGGATAAGATTTACTATCCATGTAATAGTTATGACCGATTGCCTAATACAGACTTTGAGAATGTCACGAAATCTATCCTTGAACCTTCAGGATTGCCAGTAGAGTATATTAAATCTATGCATAATATTTTAAATAATACTGCAAAGGTGATGAATTTAAAAAATGGACCAATTACGGGCGATTTTATATTTTCAAATGGATCAATTTACTTATTAGAAATAAGTCCTCATTTTCATTCTATACATCAAGCTTCCATTAGAACAAATGGCGTTCATAATCCTATGAAAGCTTGGGTTTCTTATTTATTAGGTGTTTCTAATCCTGAGAATATTTTGAACTACCAACCAACCCCTGGGACATCTATTATGTCTTCGTCATGGACGGATAAATCAGGAGAAATCTTAGAGATTTTCATTGATGAAGATATAAATAATATTAACGAAGTAAGAGATGTTTATATTCTTTACGAGAAAGGCGATAACATAATCTCTAAAATTTCAACATGGAATTGCACAGCTTTAATCTGGGGTTTTTCAAATAAAAGAACTTCTTTATTAAAAGCTATGGATGATGCATCAGAATTAATAAAGGTCGAATTTATTACATAGTAGTATGAAATCTAATAATAAAAATACTTCATCTTATATATTTGTTGATTCATCACTAGCAATAGATTTTTTGAGAGATAAAAAACTGTATCAAGAAGCTCGCATTATTACTGCTTCACCATATCTGCTTAATTTAGAATCTGATACTACAATTTCTTTTGAATCTGAAGAAAACGAATCACTTTTATCTAATTTAATTGAATCTGGATTAGAGTTTAGTACTAATGTATTTGATTCTTTGAACAATACTAGTTTCTCTGATTATGCGCTGTTATCAGCTTTACAAGTTCATAATTTGCAAAAATGGGTTAGGAAATCTATAAATTTAGAAATCAATCACTTCAATGATTCAGTTCTAGTAGTTCAGATTGTGGATAATAATGGCAATTTAATAACAGCTTACGACAATAAAATTGCTCAACTGTTATCGAATAATTCAAATTTGCAGACTTTATCTTTAAATATTGAAGACATTATTGATGATCGCTTTCAGATTTCTAAGTTGGAAAAGTATAAAGAAATAAAGAAACGAGCATTAGCTAAATTTAATAGGATTAAGAATAATTTACCTAATATTAATTTTAATACTAATACTGCATCTGATGGGATTATTGCAAATTATCCATCACGGAATCATTTACTTGTTGATATTTCATATGAGTTACAAGATAGAGGCTACCAAATTGAACAATTGATTAAATACAATGTAAGGAAATCTCCATATAATTCAAATAAATATGCTGATATTTTTGAGCGTCTTAATCCAATTGTTACAAAACATGTAAGCAGTTTTGTAAATGAAAGAGCAATACAACCATTAATTGAGATTTACTATCGTAATTTATTTGATGCATTTCAAGAATACGATGCCCAAATCTCAAATTGGGAACATCAAATAGATAAAATTAATCCAGAAGCGGTTATGAGTTCATTTCCAGCTAGACCAGATATGATAGCTCTTAGTAAAGTATGTAATGTACGTAGTATTCCTTATATTAGTGCTCAACATGGGTTTGGTCGTGAAGTCGACAAACTGCATAAAGTTAGTGTTGCAACTTACGAGAATAGTGTTGCTGATTTGGTGTTAACTTATAATCATACTTCTGCAGAGATTTTAAATAAACACAATCCTTTTAAAAAAGGAATAGCGATTCCTGTAGGGTTCCCTTCACATGTAAGAGATCAAATAGGTTTTGATGCAAAAAGTATTATGAGATCAAACCAACATGAAATTATTTATATATCAAATATGTTGTTTATGGGAAATGCTCAAATGATACATGTTGGGACTGCTTCAGATTCAATCAAATCAAATTTTGATATTAATCTTCTGTCAGTATTTGAGAATATAAATAAGAATGTTTTGTTTAAACTTTATCCAATTACCCATATCGACGTTGATCCGCAGAAAAGTAAGTATAAATCTAAACGTTTAGCTCCAAACAGGTATTTAGATTTAAATCCGATTTCTGAAATATTTTCAAAATTACAGAATGTAACGATGTACGATGGGACTCAAGATGCATTAAAGATGTTTAAGAATCATAAAATTATTGTTCTAGCTGGATGTTCCACTTCATTAGGAAATGCTTTGATTTCTAATATTCCATTAGTTTATATAAATAGCCATAAGATACGTCCTATGCAAGAAGAAGTTTTAAGAGAATTTTCAGAGGCTGTATTTTGTTTTGATGCCGAGGATAAAAAATTTAATGATACCTTGAAAAATTTCTTGAATTCTAATATTGAAGAAATAAATCGTCTTTGGAATCAAAAATCAAATTCACGTGAAAAATTTATTCTTAAATATGTAGACTCTTCGGATTCTAGTTTGGATATAAAAAATGCAGCTTCGAGTGTTACTGAGTTCATTAATATATTCTAAAAGTATTGACTATTACGTTCATTAAGTGAACAATATATTCAAACATTAAATTTACTCTTTAAGGAATGCATATGGATAAAATAATTAATCGTGTTTCAAGAGATTTAAAAGATAATGGAGTTTCGGTTATACCTAATGTGTTTTCTGAGGGTCAGTGTAAAGAATATGTACAGATATTAGATGATCTTATAGAAAATGCTCCTTCTAATTCAAAGAACAGAATTAATGAAGATGTTCAATCTATCAATAATTATTTTAGGCACCATCCGAAATTAATGGATTTGGTATATATTCCGATATTAGATACGTTATTTAAGCACCTTATAGGTAATGATCACGTATTAATTTCAGCTAATACATTTAATAGAAGTAAAAAAGTTGGTATAAAACAAAATACTGATTATGAGCACTCAAAAAATGCCGGGCATAATTGGCATATAGACTCTGATTATATCGGTGGGATACGTATAGAATCTGGATTCAGCTATCAAATTATCATAATGTTAGAAGATTTTACTGAGGAGAATGGTGCAACCCATTATGTTCCGGATTCTCACAAAATTAGAACTAGACCAGATAGAGATGCGGAGTATGATTATAAAATAATAACAGGCAAAGCAGGATCTATAGGCATTATTGATTCTGGGCTTTGGCATAGGAGTGGTGGTGTTACTCCTATTAGCAGATGGGGTGTTTTTAATTGTTATGGTCCATGGTTTGTTAAGCCGTATTTTAGATTTCCTGATATGTTAGGCGAAAATACCGGTAAAAACTTGTCTCCTCAGTTGAGGCGTCTATTACACTATAGATCAACTCCCCCACTTAATGAAGAAGAAAGACTGAATACGGTTATTAATGAAATAGAGGACTAATTTATGCAAGAAGATGTAATAGTAAATTTACAACCTCCTATTGTTGAAGATAGAGGAAAAATACAAATGCTGGTTGATTTCACAATTGGTAGTTCTTTAGTAATCACATCTAAGAGTGGTTCTACTAGAGGGAATCATTATCACAAAGAAGATGATCACTACGCATATTTGGCTGAAGGTAAAATTGAATATTATTACAGGCCTGCTGGTTCAAATGAGTCTCCTCAAAAATTAACTATTAATCCGGGGCAAATGTTTTATACTCCTCCCATGGTGGAACATACAATGAAATTTATCGAAGACTCGACATTTTATGTTTTTGCTAAAAGGCATAGAGATCAAGAAGATTATGAGTCGGATATTGTTAGAGTAACCCTTGTTTAACAGCTTTACAGATAATAAATTTTTTAAAAAAGAAAAATGTCGCCTTTGCTTGAGTTCAGACTTAGAATTGGTTTCTGAATTCAAATCCACTCCATTAGCAAATGATTTTGTCCCGTCAACTTTGTTGGATATAAATCAACCACTTTACCCTTTGGGCATTTTATTTTGTGAATCATGTTCTCATGTACAACTGTCTCATGTTGTTAATCCTAAATTAATGTTTGAGCATTATGTTTATGTTTCATCAACGTCTCAGAGTTTTGTTAATCATTTTAAAGATTATGAAATATCTATACTAGAAAAGTATTCTCCGACACCTAATTCATTAATTGTAGATATTGGTAGTAATGATGGTGTATTGCTGAACTTTTTTAAAGAAGACGGATTCAAAGTCTTAGGTGTAGATCCAGCGACTAATCTAGCTGTTGAAGCAAATAATAATGGAATCGAAACTATTAATTCATTTTTTACATATGAATTGTCTGATAATCTCACTCGAGATTATGGCAAAGCATCTGTTGTTGTAGCTAATAATGTATTTGCCCATATTGATGATTTACATGATGTTACTAAAGGAATATACAAGCTGTTGGCTGATGATGGAATATTTGTTTTTGAGGTCTCATATTTAAAACAGGTAATTACTAATAATTTGTTTGATACTATTTACCATGAACATCTTTCTTACCATAGTTTAATCCCATTACTAACTTTTTTTGACAATAATGATATGGCTGTAATCGATTGTGAAGAGGTTGATACACATGGGGGATCTATTAGAGTTGTAGTTCAGAAAAAAAAAGGCCCCAAACCTGTAAATGATTCAGTTGGGAATTTGATAAATATGGAACTTAAATTAGGTTTAAATACTATAGACCCTATTCTGTCTTTGTCGAATAAAATAAAAGAGCTTAATGAAAAATTAAATTCTCTGGTTCATGATATAAAAAATGAAGGTTTGCAATTGATCGGATACGGAGCTCCTGCAAAAGCGACTACATTGTTATATGAATTTGAATTGTCCGACCAAATAGACTATATAATTGATGATAATCCTTTAAAACAAGGATTATATACACCTGGATCTCATATTCCTGTCGTAAATTCAGATGTTTTGCGACAAGATATTGTTCCTGAGTATATGATAATACTTGCTTGGAATTTTGCCGAACAAATTATGGAAAATAATGATAATTACTTAAAAAAGGGGGGGCACTTTATATTGCCTCTTCCGAATTTACAGGTTTATTAAATGAAAAATAATTCTCTATTAAATACTGATATTAAAGAAATAGAAAAATTTCTAGGTGCAGATAATATTAATAATTTATCAGGTAAAACAATTCTTTTGTGTGGGGCAGGAGGGTTCTTGGGTAGATATTTCGTTGAATTAGTCGCTCATCTAAATTCTTCAAAAGACCGTTCGCCAATTACTTTAATAGCCGTGGACAACTTTATTACTGAACCTACAGCAACTCATCTGTCTGACACTCCTAATAATATTACCTTTCACAAAATGGATATTATTAATGGAATACATTTCGACTTTGATATTGATTACATTATTCACGCAGCAGGGATTGCTAGTCCTTTTTATTATGCCAAATACCCTATGGAAACAATGGAAGTAGCAACTATTGGAACTAAAAATTTACTTGAACTAGCCGTGGCAAAGAATGTTGAAGGCTTTATGTTTTTTAGCTCCAGTGAGATTTATGGAGACCCAGATCCTAAAGAAGTTCCTACAGACGAAGCTTATAGAGGTAATGTCTCATGCCTAGGCCCTAGAGCTTGTTATGATGAATCTAAACGTTTAGGAGAAACGATGGCGAGAGTTTACCATACTCATTATGGTGTTCCTACAAAGATAGTAAGACCTTTTAATGTTTACGGACCAGGAATGAATCAAAATGATTATCGTGTTGTCCCAGATTTTATAAATAGAACTCTTTCGGATAAACCATTGAAAATTTATAAGCCTGGTACTCAAACTAGAACTTTTTGCTATGCAACCGATTCTATAAATGGATTTATTAGAGTTCTTCTAAAAGGGGTTCCAGGAGAACCATATAATATAGGGAATGATTCTCCAGAAATAACGATACAAGATCTAGCAGATACATTAGAGAGTGTCGCAGGGCATCCAATTGCCAAGTCGTTTGTTGAACATCCAGATGTTTATCCAGGTGATGAACCTATTAGGAGATGTCCCAATATCAAAAAGGCAAGTATTCATGTAGGGTATCATCCCCAAGTATCTCTTAAAGAAGGACTAACTCGTTCTTTAAATTGGGCTTCCGAAAATTATGAATTTAAAGAAAAGCCATAATCCTAAAAAAGTCGCCCTTATTGGTGTAGGTCGATGGGGATACAATATATTAAACACTCTAGATTCTATTAAAGAATTAGATTTAACGCATGTTGTCACGACCAAACAACTCAAATTAGAATATAAAAATCAAAATCCCAAATTGTTGTCTAATTGGAAGGATATTTTAAACTTTGAAGTTGATGCAGTTATTATTGCTACTCCACCTGCTACTCACTCTTGTATTCTAGAATGGTTTATAAAAAATAATACTCCATGTTTTATAGAAAAACCTTTATGTTTAGATTATGAAACAGCGTTATTTTTGAAAGATCTAGCCAAGACTAAAAATGTCCCTGTTTTTGTCGACCATACGCAATTGTTTCAACCAGCGTTACGGGAAATTTTAAATGCTACTGATTTCACATCTGTTGAAAAGATAAATCTTGAAGGTATGGGAGATGGGCCTTTTAGAGAAGATTTATCTATTTTATGGGATTGGGGACCTCACGATATTTCTATTATGCTTAAGATGCTAAATAAAATGCCAAATTCTGTTTCCGGGTATTCAGCTAACACTTTTGTTAAGTATGAGTTCCATTATGATAATAATTTGAGAGTATCAGTAACAAATTCAAATCTATCAACGCTAAAAAGGCGTAATATTACTGTTTACGAAAAAGGTAGAATGATCACATTTAGTGAATTCCCTAAAAATGAGTTTGTTATTTATGAAAAATCTAATTTTCCCAATAATAATTTATTGAAACATATTCATTCTATCGGATATAACAGAGATGGAGATAAACCGTTATATAGGGCACTTGAATATTTTGGTATATCACTTTTGAATAATCAAACGGATATGTTTGATTTAGACACTGCATGCAATGTGATAAAGTTATTAGAATTAGCTGATAAAGCAATAAATTTAAATAAGACAGTACCTGTTAGTTGAGATAAAAATGATCACAGTTTCGGTCATCGTACCTGCTTATAATGAAATGAACACTATTAAAGAATTACTGGATAGTGTCAACAAGCAAAAGATTAAAGGTATATCGTTTGAAATTATTGTTATAGATGATGGCTCTACTGATGGGACTAAAGAATTTTTGAAATCTAATTCAGATTTGTATGATTTGTTTTTAGAAAATTCGACTAATTTGGGGAAAGGTGGTGCGATTAAGAATGGTTTGAATCATGCTAATGGAGAGTATATTCTATTCCAAGATGCTGATTTAGAGTATAACCCTGACGAATACCAAAGACTCCTACAACCAATCATTCAATTTGATGCTGATGTAGTTATGGGTTCAAGGTTTTTGTCACCAGATTGGACTCGTGTTTTCTATTTTTCACATAAAATAGGGAATAAACTAATATCTTCACTTTTTAACGTATTATTTAATACAACTTGGACAGACATATATTCTTGCTATTTAATGTATAGGAAAGATTTGATAGATTCGGATTCATTGAAAACTTATGGGTGGGAACAGCAAGCGGAAATACTCGCAAAATTATGTAAGCAGAAAGTTAAGCTTTATGAGGTTCCAATTAACTACAATGGAAGACCGTACGAAGAAGGAAAAAAAATAAGATGGCACCATATAGTCCCAGTAATTGGAACAATTATAAAAAATAAGTTTCTGTGATTGGAGTTATCCTCGTTCTTCTAGTGTAGCTATTTTAAATATAGTCCAGTGACTCATTTGAGATAAAATCTGGTCACTATCATCAGATAGACTGACATCAAAATTAACAAAATGATGCCCTTTTCTTTCATAAGTTTCTTTAATATGGCCTCTAGCAATCACATTGGTGTTTATTGGGATAGTGTTTAGATGTTGAATCTTGCTTCTTGTATGCATTGAACTAGGAAGCAAAAAATTGTGGCGCATCAAGTTTTCAGCCCACCCTGCAATCCAACTCGGATGAGCTATAGGGTTTGGGCCAGCAAATATTGGATTTGAAGTTTTTTGTTTTTCATTTAAAAATTCCGTTAGATTATCAATGGAAAAAGATATCTGCATAGGCGTCCAAGGGGTATTGTTTTTTTCTTCGCCCAAAAGAAGTGATTCTTTATTTTCTCTAATAAAACTGGAATCAGTTACATCAGGAGTTATAAGATTAGCGCTCCAGTCAGTTTTACCTAATCCTACTAATCCTTTTACGCATATAGAGTTGTCCGATTTACGTATTTCTACTTCGTATGATCCCGAGGGACCTTCAGTAGATTTAAATACAGATATTTCTAATGTTTCACCTGGATAAGTTGGTTGTTTCAATGAAAATTCAGACCATCCAAACTTCAACCATGATTCCCCTAAAGCTTCTAATATGCAATCAGTTGCCCATCCCCAAACAGTGACTCCTGCAATTAAAGGTCCGGAAAATCCATATGAGCGAGCAAGTTCTGTAGAGTGTATGGGATTAGATATCTCAGGATCATCAGCGTTACCAAGATACGCTAGAACACTCTGTTTAATAACTGAATTTGCATTTGCCATTATTCACCTCATGATTTATTAACTAATAGATTATACTCAATAATCATATAAAAATTATAAATTTATACATTCCAAAATAACGTTAAAGATGTAGAATAACATTGTGGAGTCTACATTTGAATAAGAAAGCTTTAATTACAGGAATAACCGGGCAAGATGGATCTTATCTTACTGAATTGTTGCTTGCAAAAAAATATGAGGTCCATGGAATTATTCGACGTAGCAGTACTTTTAATACTGGCAGATTAGATCATATTTATCAGGATCCTCATGACCCAAATCCGAACTTAAAATTACATTATGCGGATATTACAGATCTAGGTTCACTGATCAAGGTTATTTCTCAAATAAAACCTGATGAGATATATCATTTAGCTGCACAATCACATGTTCAAGTCAGTTTTCAGATTCCTGATTATACGGGTGATACAACTGGTTTGGGGACTACACGTATTCTTGAAGCTATTCGAGAACACTCCCCTAACGCAAAGTTTTACCAAGCATCTTCAAGTGAGATGTTTGGTAATATTCCTCCTCCTCAAAATGAACTTTCATCTTTTGAACCAAGAAGTCCATATGCAGCGGCAAAACTTCATTCTTATTGGATATCAAATATTTATAGAGAAGCATATGGTTTGCAGGTTTGTAATGGGATTTTATTTAATCATGAAAGTCCTCGACGTGGAGGCACTTTTGTTACAAAAAAAATTGCAAAAGCAGTTGCAAACATAGTAGCAGGTAACCAAAAATTATTATTTTTAGGTAATCTAGATTCAGCTAGAGATTGGGGGTATGCACCTGAATACGTAGAAGCTATGTGGATGATGATGCAAGAATCTGAATTGTCTAATTATGTAATAGGAACCGGACACTCTTATAAAGTTAGAGAATTTGTTTCTAAGTCTTTTGATTACGTTGGGCTTGATTGGAATAAATTTGTCAAAATAGATTCTCGTTATTTTAGGCCAGTAGAAGTAGATAATTTATGCGCAGATTCAAAAAAAGCTAAAGATAATTTAAATTGGTCGCCTAAGATTGATTTAGATGATTTAGTAGCTATTATGATTGATGCAGAACTAGAAAATTTATCCCAAGAAACCCCTGGACTAGGAGAGAAAATTTTGAATACTCACTTTAATGGATGGCATACTTGGGAAAATAGCGGCAGAATCATTTAAAATCATTAGTATGAAAAACATATCACATAAAATGAATATTTTGGTTACTGGAGCATCTGGTTTTTTGGGATTCCACGTTATAAAAGAACTTCAAGATCGCGGGTATACTAATCTAATTGCGCCTAGAAGTTCTGAATACGATCTGCGTAATCAGGAACATTTAGACTCTCTCTTTTCTGCCAATCCCATAGATGTGGTTATTCATTTAGCTGCTGTTGTTGGTGGTATTGGTGCGAATCAAAATAATCCAGGGGCTTTTTTTTATGACAATGCGATTATGGGAATTCAACTTTTAGAAGCTGCTAGACGTTATTCTGTTAAAAAAACTGTTATTGTCGGGACTGTATGTTCTTATCCGAAATTTGCTACTGTACCTTTTAAAGAATCAGATTTATGGAGCGGGTATCCGGAAGAGACTAATGCTCCTTATGGTTTAGCAAAAAAAATGCTACTAGTTCAATCTCAAGCATATAGAGATCAATATGGTTCCAATATGATTTATTTATTACCAGTGAATTTGTATGGCCCTAAAGATAACTTTGATCCTGAAAGTAGTCATGTAATTCCAGCATTAATTAAAAAATTCGTTGAAGCTAAAGATTTAGGTAACTCTGAAATAGATGTATGGGGCACAGGAAAAGCTACAAGAGATTTTATTTATGTTTCAGATGCTGCAGAAGCAATTGTTACTGCTATGGAAAGATATAATGGTCCTGCCCCGGTTAATTTAGGGTCAGGTATGGAAATATCTATATCTGATTTGGCAAATATGATAAAAACTGCTGTTGATTCTGACGCTAAAATTAAATTTGATTCATCCAAACCTGATGGTCAACCACGAAGGAGTTTAGATACTTCATTAGCACAAAAAGAATTTGGGTTTGTAGCAAAAACAAATTTTACTGAAGGTATTAAAGAAACTGTAAATTGGTATTTAAAGAATAGATGATTTAATACTATGTCTAACACACAAATTTTAATCTTTTCAAAAGACAGAACGCTACAGTTAAATTCGTTAATACAATCGTTGCTATATTTTTCTGATGTATTAGAAGATGATATATCAGTTTTATTTAAATCTAATAAAGAAATATCTTATGAAATGTTAATGGACAAATATAAATGCACTTTCCAGGAAGAAAAATCTTTTTTAAATGATGTTAAAAATATAGTTCAAAGTAATCAAAAAAAATATTGTATGTTTTTGGTGGATGATTTTATAGTTCGTGATTATTTTTCTATACTCTTAATGGAATCCATTTTAGGTTCTAATAAAGATATAACAACATTTTCACTAAGACTTGGCAATAATATTGAAGATGGAACGCCACCTTTATTCATAAATCAGCCAAACTCAGTTTTAACTTGGAAAACTAATAAATCTTACGGAAAATCCTGGAATTATATTTGGGAATTATCTAGCTCCATGTATAAAAGTACTTTTATTATGGATTATCTTGATAAGTGCGATCCTCAATACGTTAATTTTCCTAACCCATTAGAATCTTATTATTATGGATGTACACCTTCTCAATATGTAACTAAAAATAGATTTTTGAGAAAACTGAAATTTTTAGGTAAAGCCGAGCCTAAAGGTATGGCGTCTTTTACAGTGTCAAAAGGGTTTACTCAAGGAGTTAATTTAGTAGCAAATAGGAATCTCGACTACAAAGATTTATATTCCCCCGAATCTTTACATGAAAAGTTTATTGAGGGTTATGGGATTGATTATCTTTCATTATCAAATGTGGTTAATAAGAAACCAAATGCCGGAACGGACCATTTCAAATTAATAAAATATGAAACCTAATTTAAATGTGATAATATTACGACGTTCAAATCTTACAGATCTGAGGTGTAATAATTGACAAAATATTTGCTTTTTATGAGGGTATACAATGCCATTATTTGAAGATTTGAGAGTCTTTTCTGGAAATTCACATCCTAAATTAGCTAAAGATATTTGCACTTACTTGAATATAGAGCTTGGAGAATGTGAAGTATTTAAGTTCAGTAACGATAATACTTTTGTAGGATTCAAGGAAAATATTCGTGAGCGAGATGTTTTCTTAGTCCAATCTTTTTGTTCTCCCGTGAATGATAATATTATGGAACTATTGATCATGATTGATGCGGCCAAAAGAGCATCTGCAGGTAGAATTACTGCTGTAATTCCACACTATTCATACGGTAGAAGCGATAAAAAAGATCAACCCCGAGTACCTATTACAGCTAGGCTCATTGCCAATTTGTTGACAGTAGCTGGCGCTGACCGTGTCCTTACAGTTGATTTACACGCAGGGCAAATTCAAGGCTTTTTTAATATTCCAGTTGATGAATTGACAGCTGTTTCAATGTTGGCTGAGCATATTCAGAGTAGTGGAGAAAAGATTGAAGTGGCATCTGCTACTGATGCTGGTGACGTTAAACGAACCAGAGATACAGGAAGGTTCTTAAATGTTCCAATATCTATTGTAGAAAAACATAGAATTGGGAATAATGATAAAGTTGAAGCTTTAAGTTTAATAGGAGATGTTAAAGGTAAAACATCTTTGATAGTGGATGATGAAATAGGAACTGGAGGAACGGTTGTTGCTACAGCTAATACGTTAAAATCTCATGGTGCAGAACAAATATTTTGTGCCGCTACTCACCCCGTGCTATCTTCAAATGCTTCAGAACTATTGAAAGATAGTATTATAGAAAAAATAGTTGTTACAGACACAATGCCAGTTGCTGAAGATAAGATTGCAAAATTGGGAGATAAGATGGAAATCATCTCAATTGCTCCTATGTTAGGTGAGGCTATATCACGTATTCATAACGCGCAATCTGTTGGAGCTATGTTTAATAATCCTGAAGATTTATAATCTGAAAATCATCCATAGTAATAGCTTTTCTTTAGCCAAAATACTTCATAATGTATTACTATAGTTAATGATATGTCTATGCTAAATAAAATAAGTAATATTTTTACTAATAGTGACGAGAAAGTCATCAGCAAATTACAACCTATAGTTGATGCTATAAATCAACTTGAGCATCAGATTTCTAAATTATCTGACCAAGAATTAGCTGATATGACTGCTCAATTTAAGAATCGTATCCAAAAAGGGGAATCTTTAGACGATATACTTACAGAATCCTTTGCTGTAGTTAGAGAAGCAGCAAAACGAACTCTAAACCAAAGACACTATGATGTTCAGTTAATAGGTGGAATAGTATTACACCAAGGTAAAATAGCAGAAATGCGAACTGGTGAAGGTAAAACATTAGTCGCAACCCTTCCCGCATATTTAAATGCTCTTTCTGGAAATAGTGTTCATGTAGTAACAGTCAATGATTATTTAGCTAAGCGTGATGCTCAGTGGATGGGTTCTATATACTCAAAATTGGGTATGACAGTTTCAGCTTTGCAAAATAATAATTCTCTAATTTTGTATCCTGACGATGAGTCTTTTGGATTAATAGAAACCACTCGTAAAAATGCTTATTCGGCAGATATCATTTATGGGACAAACAGTGAATTTGGATTTGATTACCTTAGAGACAATATGGCAGATTCATTTGAAACTCAAACGCAAGGATCTAGGATTTTTGCAATTGTTGATGAAGTGGACAATATCCTTATTGATGAAGCACGTACACCTTTAATAATTAGTGGCCCTTCTCAACAAAATCCTAATGAATATAAGAAGTTCGCTCAGTTTGCTCACACATTAGTACTAGATGATGATTTTTCAATAGATCAAAAGACTAAGGCTATTTCCGTTTCCTTGCATGGTATTGCTAAAATTGAGAAATACTTAAAAGTTAAGAATCTTTATTCACCAGAAAATTTCCATTTGGTTCAATTTGTAGAAAATGCAATTCGTGCTGAATCAGTTTATGAGAAAGACCGTGAATATGTTGTCAGAAATGGTGAAGTTATTATCGTTGATGAATTTACTGGTCGATTAATGGAAGGAAGGAGATATTCAGATGGGTTACATCAGGCAATAGAAGCTAAAGAAAAAGTATCTATTCAAAGAGAAACAATCACGTATGCAAATATAACTTTGCAAAACTACTTTAGGATATATGGAAAATTATCTGGAATGACTGGTACTGCTTTAACCGAAGCTGAAGAATTTTGGAAAATTTATGAATTAGAAGTGGTGTCTATACCTACAAATAAACCAGTTCAAAGGATAGATCATCCTGATTTAATATTTAGCGATCAAAAAACTAAATACAACGCAGTTATCGAAGAAATAGAATCTCGGACTTCTTTAGGGCAACCTGTTTTGGTTGGAACGACAGATATCGATAAATCTGAATTAATCAGTTCTTTACTTAAAAAACGAGGGATTAAACATGAAGTTCTAAATGCGAAGCAACATGAGCGTGAAGCATCAATTGTTGCTCAAGCAGGAGCACTTGGCTCAGTTACTGTTGCTACAAACATGGCTGGTAGAGGTACAGATATTGTCTTAGGAGGTTCATATAGTGAAGAAAAAGAATCACTTGATGAATGGAAAGTTAAACATGAGGAAGTTTTGCAAATGGGGGGGTTGTGCATTATAGGCACAGAAAGACATGAAGCTAGAAGAATTGATAACCAGCTTAGAGGTCGTGCAGGCCGTCAAGGTGACCCTGGAGAAACAAGATTCTATGTTGCTTTAGATGATGATCTAGTAAGAAGGTTTGGTGGAGATAAGATTCAAGGAATCATGAATTGGGCTGGAATGGATGATGAAACACCGATACAAAATAAGATGATTTCTAAATCAATTGAAAGCGCTCAAGTAAAAGTTGAAACTCATCATTTTGATATGCGAAAACATCTTGTAGATTATGATGATGTGATCAATACACAGAGAACTGTTATATATTCTGAAAGAACTAAAGTACTTTCAGGATTAGATTTGTCAGAGCAAATCAAGGAGATAATAAGAACAGAGTGTGAAACTATATGTGTGAGATTTTTAAAATCTAAAAATACGCGTATTGATGAGGATTTTACTCACTTTGAAGAAACTGAAGAACAATTACAAGCCCAATTAAGTGCTTTGTTTCCATCCGAAAATTCTCCTCTTCCTTCTTTGCCAGATGAACTTAAGAATCCTAATAATTTTGAATCATATGACGACTTTTACGACAAATTAGATTTATATATAGATTCCTTATATGAAGACTTTCGAAACTTACTGGGTCTCGATAAAGCTAATGATGCAGAGAGATATCTTATGAGAGCATCTATAGATACGAATTGGATACAACATCTAACTACCATGGAGAATCTAAGGCAAGGCATAGGGTTACAATCTATTGGTCAAAGAAATCCACTAGTTATGTACAAAAAAGAGTCACATGAATTATTTAGCGCTTTAGAAGATAAGATTCAGTCTGATGTAGCAAATGCAATATTTAAAATTGAATATGTTAAATCAATTTCATCAACCTCACACTCTCACCCCAAAACCTCTACTCAGTCTAAGGTAACATCTCCTAAGAGTAGTAAAGTGAAAAACTCACATCCTGTGAAAATGGGCAGAAACGAACCTTGCCATTGCGGTAGTGGGAAAAAATTCAAAAAATGTTGTGCCTTAATTTCTTAGTTGAGCGATTAACTGATTTAACTTAGACTCACGATCTCGGAAATCTGAAAGCCTGTCTTTTTCTTCTTCAACAACATTCTTAGGTGCATTTTCAGTAAATTTAGTATTAGATAGGCGAGACTCTAATGATTTGATTCTATTAGATAATGTTTTTAATTCATCAGATAAGCGATTTGATTCAGAGTCTGTGTCTATAACATTTCCTATCTCTAAATATGTAGTTGCTGATGAAGTTATTATTGGTATATTAGTATCTAATTTAAACTCAAAACTTGAATCATAAACATCAATTTCAACATTAGTTAAATTTGTAATAAACACAGAATTGAATCGTACTGATTCTATATTTTTATCTACGATCATAATAGCTTTGAGATTTTGTGAAGACTTTATATTTAGCTCAGCTTTAGCATTCCGAATACCTTTTACTATCTCAAAAATATGATTCATAGAATTTATTGCATCAGAATCACAGGCTTCATCAATACATTCTGGATATTCTTGAATCATTAACGAATCATTAGGATTAGATTTGAATAATCCTGTCCAGATTTCTTCAGTTACAAATGGCATAAATGGATGTAGTAATTTTAGTGTTTTATCTAAGACGTATAGGAGGGTTGGAATGGGGGTTAGATCACCTTCTTTTGTTATTCGTATTTTTGATAATTCGATAAACCAGTCGCAATATTCATTCCAGAAAAAATCATATAATTCTTGCTGAGCTTCTCCAAATTGATATGATTCCATATGTTTGTTTACATTTGCTGCCACAATATTTAACCGTGAAATGATCCATTTATCATGTAGGTGAGAATCTTTTGGTAAAGATGGAGTCTCATTGCATTTTGGGTTAAGCGATAGTACAAATCGGGATGCATTCCATATCTTATTCGCAAAATTGCGACTAGATTCTAGTCTGCTTTCACTCATTCTTATATTGTTTCCGGCCGCTGTTCCTGTCGTTAGTGCAAACCGCAAAGCATCTGCGCCATATTCGTTTATTATTTCCAATGGATCAAGCACATTTCCCTTTGTTTTACTCATCTTGATACCTTCAGGGTCAAGAACCAGACCGTGTAGGTAGATTGTTTTAAAGGGAACTTCGCCCATATTTTGTATTCCCATCATTATCATTCTGGCAACCCAGAAAAATAGTATGTCGTATCCGGTTTCCATAACAGAACCTGGGTAAAAATAATCAAGTTCATCTGTTTGGTCTGGCCATCCTAACGTTGAGTGAGGCCATAAGCCTGAACTGAACCATGTATCCAATACATCAGGGTCTCTATTTAGTTGGTCTGAGTCACAAGATGGACACGTAGTAGGATCGTCATATTCAACAATTTCTTTTGGGCATGATTTACAGTACCAAACAGGTAATTGATGCCCCCACCATAATTGCCTGCTTACAGGCCAATCTCTAATATTGTCCATCCAGTCAAAATATATTTTTTCAAATCTTTTAGGAATTATTTCAATATCTTTAGACCTTACAGCTTTTCGTGCAGGTTCAGCGATCGTTTCCATTGCAACATACCACTGTTTTGTTATCATAGGCTCAATTACTTCATCACACCTGTCACAATGAGCAACTGAATGATTAAATGGTTTTATGTCACCCATTAGATTTAATTCTGACAATGAATCGATAGCTTTTTGACGGCATTCTAAACGATCTAAACCAGCAAATTTCGCATCAAGATCTGATGTCATAAATCCGTCTAATGTAAAAACAATATTTGTATCTAGATTATGCCGTATTCCTATTTCGAAGTCGACCGGATCATGAGCTGGTGTAACTTTTAATGCCCCAGTGCCGAATTCGACTTCTACAGCATCATCTGCAATGATAGGTATTACTCTTTCAGTTAAAGGTAATTTAATTGATTTACCTACAAAATTTTCATATCTATTGTCATTTGGGTTTACCGCTACTGCAGAGTCCCCAAACATAGTTTCAGGCCTTGTGGTTGCAATTAATACTTTATCGGAAGAACCCTCCAATGGGTAATATATTTCATAAATGTAGCCATCAATGTCCTTATATTTGACTTCTAGATCAGAAAGAGCCGTTGAACATCTGGGACACCAACTCGTGATCCGTTCACCTCTATAGATAAGGTCTTTTTTATATAAATCTACGAAAGTTTTTCTAACAGCTTTTCGTGGACCTTCGTCTAATGTAAAGGATTTACGGGACCAGTCACATGATGTTCCAAGTCTACGTAATTGGTTGTAAATCCTGTCTCCATACTGGTCAACCCATTCCCAAATTCTTTTTTCAAAATTTTCACGACCAAGATCGTGTCTGTTTTTACCTTCTGAAGCAAGCAGTCTTTCCACAACAACTTGAGTAGCAATACCCGCATGGTCGGTACCAGGTAAAAAAAGGGTTGGTTCTCCTTTCATTCTATGCCAACGAACAATCATGTCTTCAATTGCAAAAGTTAAAGCATGGCCCATGTGTAATTCTCCCGTAACATTGGGAGGGGGCATAATCATGACGAATGGTTCTTTGGATTTATCAATTGTTGGTGTAAAAAACCCAGAAGAATTCCAAAACTCATATATACGAGTTTCAACAGATGAAGGATTATAGGGGCCTTCTTTTGATATTAAAGTTGATTCAATCATTATACTTATCTTTCCCTTGTTACTTGAACTGCGATAGTAGAAAAAATTGCTCCATCAATGGGAGCATTAGGTTTTTCAACTGTAACCATAACTTTGTTTATCAGGAAATTAGAGATAATTTTATTTGCAATTTCATTAGCAAGCGCCTCAATTAAATTAAATGAATTATTTTCTACTACATTTTTAATGATTTTATACACTGAAGAATAATCAGTTGTTAATTTTAAATCATCTGTCCTTCCAGACAAAGTCAAATCTTGATACAAACAAACATCAATTATAAATTTTTGAGATGTTGTTTTTTCATCATCTAGAACTCCGTGGAACCCATAAAGCTCAAGACCAGTTAGCATAATTTTGTCTTCATGCCGATCTGATACAGTTCTTCTCATCAAATAACTCCCAACTCTTTGGCCAATTCAATTAGGTTCTGTGCTCTTTTGTAAACAGGAACATCTATGACGTAACCGTTTAATGAAGTTGAACCCCTACCCTGTTCTATAGCTTCTTTAAAAACTTGAATAACTTTTCTTGCATGTTCTACATCTGATTTCGACGGTGAAAACGATTTGTTAATATCGTCAATTTGAGCAGGATGGATTGCAAATTTACCTTTATAACCTATTTTTTTTGAATTAATGCAATCTTCAACCAATGCAGAAGAATTTTTAAAATCAAAAAACGGATTATCTAGCGCGATCACACCGCAAGCCCTGGCTGCAATTGCCAAATAATTCTTTGCAACTTGGATTTCACTATTATCTGATTGCCTTTCAATTCCCATGTCATTAGTGAAGTCTTCAGCTCCAAATGCTGCAGCTTTGATTCGGACAGAAGATTTTAAAATAGCTTTTGATTCTAGTATTCCAGAAGCAGTCTCAATCCATGGTATTAAGGATAATGTTCCTATTTGCATATTAAGATTTTCTTCGTATTTAGATATAATTTTATCTATTTGAACTATGTCTTCGGTATCATATATCTTCCCTACAGATACGCCGTTTATTCCTTTTGAAATTAATGCTGCAATATCATCTTCAAATAAACCACTTTCTAATGAATTTACTCTCGGTATAATTAGTTTGTCCGATTCTTTAAATAATCGAATGTTTTCTGATACTATTTTTCGAGCATCAGTTTTGTCGTTGTCTCCGACACTGTCTTCAAGGTCAGGAATATAAACGTCTGGCAAAAAGTGAGATGCTTTCTCTAGCATTTTTGGTTGATTGCCAGGTATGAATAACAAGCTTCTAAATAAATCCAAATATCACTCTCAATGTATATAAATGGTAAATGTCTATAATATAGTAACGTATCCAATACATAATAGGACACTTTAACTAAAATATGGTAGGAAATATACAAATAATTGCACTGCAAAACATGCCAGAGATTACGCCTAGTACAGATTTGGCGAATGAGATATCTCTTTCTGCAAATGCCACCTTTGGGGGTATTCAAGATGGAGATATCGTAGTAATAACTCAAAAAATTGTTTCGAAATCTGAAAATATGATTGTTGATATTCGTGAAATAATACCCTCGGATGAAGCAATAGATATTGCCAAGAGAACTCGAAAAGATCCTAGATTAGTTCAATTAATTTTAGATCAGTCAAAAAATATAATTCGCATTGATGCCGATAGAAGTATATTAATCACAGAAACGATTCATGGGTTCATTTGTGCAAATGCGGGCATTGATTCATCAAATGTTTCTGGAAATTATAATGTCGCCCTCCTGCCGTCTGACCCTAATGAGTCAGCAAAAAAAATCAATTTACAATTGCGGGCTATTTTTGACATAAAAAAATTAGGGATAATTATTACAGATACTTTTGGAAGACCGTGGCGCGAAGGCCAGTTAAGTTTTGCTATTGGATCATTTGGGATTAACCCATTGAAAAATTACTCAGGGACTGTTGACCAACATGGGAAAATTTTAAAGGTTACCTCATCACCAGTAATAGACGTTTTAGCAACATCAGCCGAATTAGTTTCTGGAAAGGCAACAGGAACTCCAGTTAGTGTTATTAGAGGCTATGATTTTGAAGCATCAGATTCTGATGCTTCAATTATACTTAGACCTGTTGAGAAGGATTTATTTAGATAAATTAATTAAGAAGAAAATGAATCTTCTTGCTTTAGCGAGTCTGCCGTTTGAGAAAAATTAGAACTATCAGAATAGCCTTCATTTTTACTTAATTGATCTAAAGAAACATCATTACTCCAAGCAGAACCTTCCAAGTAATTGACAAATTCCTTTTCTATTCCACATTTTTTACAAAATCCCGAACTAGTTGGGCCATCGGGATCGTTAATTTTCCAGTGATGTGCACAGGCTACTTCGTCTGTAATTTTTTTATCTATAACAAGTGTTTTATTTTCTTTAACCATAACTTTTACTTTGTATTCACTCTACAATAACTCTTTGGTGACATTATACCATATATGAATTATAGATTAGAAGTAGTATTCGTATAACAAATACTAAGTAATTTTATTCCATATACAAAGCTGCGTTCCAAAACTGGTATTCAAGGTCGCTACTTTTCAAAAATGTTTCAGTAAGTTCTGATTTTTCACTTTTATTTAATTTTTCTGCATATTTGTCTATGATTTGCATTATTGATATTGAAAGTGACTTAAATTCATCTGAGATATAC
>CEQP01165323.1_pt1 | contig 28551 bp, 28 predicted proteins | sample 356291 | NCBI WGS metagenome assembly CEQP01 (sample SAMEA2621221, study PRJEB7988) | marine metagenome | isolation source: saline water (ENVO:00002010), including | reverse complement strand
CATCTTCCTTGTAAGGGAAGCGCTCTCCCGCTGAGCTAAGCGCCCGAATAGATTTGTATAGTATATTGAGCGCATTAAATGTCAAGATAACCCAATAGGCTTCTCGGTTTGTTCGGTATCAACAGTGATATCAGGTACCACTAAATCATCTAACACAGGTTTATCAGAAATAATAGCATGTGGAATAACTTCATCCATATGATTTACTAAGACAATTTTCACATCTTTTAATACCTCTTTAGGTATATCCGCTAAATCTTTTTCATTTTCTTTTGGGATAAGGACGATTTTTACTCCTCCTCTATGAGCAGCTAATATCTTTTCTTTAAGACCGCCTATAGGAAGAACTCTTCCTCGTAAAGTAATTTCTCCAGTCATAGCGAGATCTCTTTTAACTTCTTTTTGTACTAAGGCAGAAAGTATAGCAGTTGCCAAAGCAATTCCAGCAGATGGTCCATCTTTGGGCTGAGCACCTTCAGGAATATGAACATGAATATCTATTTTTTGATAAAAGCTTCTATCTAAACCAAGTCTTTTAGCTCTTGATCTGACATAGCTCATTGCAGCTTTAGTTGACTCTTGCATCACCTCACCAAGTTTCCCAGTTACTGTAAATGTACCTTTACCTGGAACAATAGTTACTTCTACGTTAAGAAGTTCTCCTCCAACCTCTGTCCAAGCTAAACCTGTTGACATTCCTATTTGATTCTTCTCTTCAATTTCTCCGTGTTTAAATTTAGGTACACCTAAAAACTTTTGGACAACTTTCGGATTAACACTAAGAGAGTGGTCTTTACCATTTTTTACAACTTCTTTTGCCGTTTTTCTACAAATTGTTCCAATCTCTCTTTCTAGTGTTCTAACACCTGCTTCTCGCGTATACCTTTGAATTAGAAAATTCAAAGCTTTGTCTGAAATCCTAATGTTAGTTGATGTAAGTCCATTGTTCTCAACTTGTTTAGGAATTAAATATTTCTTTGCAATCGCGTTCTTCTCTAGTTCCGTATAACCTGAAAGCTTAATGATCTCCATTCTATCTTGAAGTGCCCAAGGTATGGTATGAAGAACGTTAGCCGTTGTGATAAATAGCACTTGTGAAAGGTCATAATCTATTTCCAAGTAATGATCATTGAAATTATTATTTTGTTCCGGATCGAGGGCTTCTAGAAGAGCAGAAGAAGGATCTCCTCTAAAATCAGTTCCAATTTTATCAATTTCATCAAGAAGGAAAACTGGATTTTTAGATCCAGCTTTTTTCATTCCTTGAATTATTTTTCCTGGAAGAGCTCCAATATATGTCCTTCTGTGACCCCTGATTTCAGCTTCATCTCTAACGCCACCTAATGACATTCTTACAAATTTTCTGCCCATTGCTCTAGCAACGGATTTAGCTAAAGAAGTTTTACCAACTCCTGGCGGTCCAACTAAACATAATATTGGTCCTTTTTGTTTTGAAGTTAATGCTCTTACAGCAAGATATTCGGTAATTCTTTCCTTAGGCTTTTCAAGTCCGAAATGGTCTTCATCTAAAACTTCTTGTGCTTTATCAATTGATATTTCGTCTTTTGTTATATCACTATTCCATGGCAAAGTAACAAGCCAATCAATATAATTCCTTACAACTGTTGCTTCGGCAGACATGGAAGACATGCTTTTGAGCTTTCTTATTTCTTTCTCAATTCTTTTCTTGATATCTTCTGGTATATCTTTTTTCTTTAACTGCTCTTCAAACTCTGCTATTTCACTTTTCAAATCATCTTTATCGCCTAATTCTTTTTGAATAGCTTTCATTTGCTCTGTCAAATAATATTCCTTTTGGGCTTTTTCCATTTGCTTTTTGACTCTATTTCGAATTTTCTTTTCGACTTGCAAAATTTCTAACTCTGATTGTATTTTTCCGTATAAAATTTCTAGTCTTTCTGAACAGTCGAGACATTCTAGAATCTCTTGCTTGTCCGTAAGTTTAAAATTAAGATGAGAAGCAATTGTATCTGAGAGTTTACTAGAATCTTCTATAGAAGATATTGTTACAAGTGTTTCAGTAGGAACTTTTTTATTAAGCTTTGCGTATTCTTCAAAAGATTCTGTTAATGTTCTCATCATAGCATTAGTTTCAATATTTGAATCATTAGTTTCATTCAAATCTTCTACTTGAACGCTTATAAATTTATTTTCTTCCGTAAAGCTTTTTAATAGTGCTCTATTCTGTCCTTCGACGAGTACTTTGACTGTCCCATCTGGTAGTCTCAACATTTGGACAATGCTGCCAACAGTACCAATGGTGTATATATCTTCTGGTCCTGGATCATTAGTTTTTGCATCCTTCTGAGCACAGAGGAGAATTTTTTTGTCGTTCTTCATTGCTTCTTCCAGTGCTCTAATAGATCTTTCTCTCCCAACAAAAAGAGGTGCAACCATATGAGGAAAAATAACAACATCTCTAAGTGGTAGAAGTGGTATAGTATAGGGCGTTTCCATAATAAACCTCCGTTATTACCTTTATACATTCAACATAACCATTAGATGAATTTATGCAAGGTTTTTATCTAATATAGTATAAAAATGACTAGAATTAGAGCTTTTTTTATTAATTTGAAGCAGTTTTAGCTTCATTATCGAAAGTTAGTAGTGGAGATTGTCCTTTTTTTATTACATCCTCGGTTATTAAACATTTCTTTAATCCATCCAAAGCTGGGATTTCATAAATTAATTCTAAAATAGAGTTTTCTATAATGGACCTTAAACCTCTTGCTCCCGTATCTCTCTTTATTGCCTCTTTTGCAATAGCAACTAACGAATCCTTTGTAAACTCTAGTGTAACCTTGTCATTAATTTTAACTAATTTCTGATATTGCTTAACTAGTGCATTCTTAGGTTCAGTCAATATTCTAATGAGAGCGTCTTCATCTAGTTTGTCTAAAGAGGTAATTACTGGAACCCTGCCTATAAATTCTGGTATAAAACCAAATTTAATTAAATCTTCAGAATGCAATGATTTCATACATTCGCTTAATTCGACTTCTTTAGAGTTTTTACTTTCGTTCTGTCCAAACCCGATAGTATTTCGTCCAATTCTTGCAGCTATTATCTTGTCTAAACCACTAAAAGATCCTCCTAATATAAAAAGTATTTTTGTAGTATCTATTGGAATAAAATCTTGTTGTGGATGTTTCCTGCCTTGTTTAGGGGGAACATTCACCACGGAGCCTTCTATTATTTTCAACAAAGCTTGCTGGACACCTTCTCCTGAGACATCTCTTGTGATTGAAGGGCTGTCACCACTTTTTCTTGCAACCTTGTCAATTTCATCTATATATATTATTCCTCTTTCAGTCTCTTTCGTATCAAAGTCTGCAGCTTGGTGCAAACTGAACAGCATACTCTCAACGTCCTCTCCAACATATCCTGCTTCTGTATAACATGTCGCATCAACAATTGTAAATGGAACATTTAGGAATCTTGCTAAAGTTTGAGCAAGTAATGTTTTGCCAGAGCCCGTAGGTCCAATCAACATTATATTGCTTTTTTCTATTTCCACATCATCAACAGAAGATTTTTTCCTTTTTGGTGCTGAGTTGTATTCAATTCTTTTGTAGTGATTATATACGGCGACTGAGAGAAATTTCTTTGCTTGGTCTTGGCCTATTACATATGAATCTAAATGGGCTTTAATTTCTTGGGGTGTGGAGATATCTTTCTTTTCAACATTTTCAACACTTTGTATGTCTTCATCTTCTATAATCTCTACACATAAATCAACACATTCGTTACAAATATAAACAGTTGGTCCGGCAATTAATTTTTTGACTTCTTTTTGGCTTTTTTGACAAAAAGAACATTGCAGACTATCTCTTGGTGGCGCCATTAAGCTGAATCCTCCTTTTTAGTGATTATATTGTCTATAATTCCATATTTCAAAGCTTCTTCAGCAGTTTGATAAAAATTTCTCTGTAAATCAGAACTAATCTCAGCTTGATCTTTATTTAAATGTTTAGAAAGTATCTTAGATAATATTTCTTGTTTTCTTTTAGTCTCCTCCATTTCCTTTTCTAAATCAAAATATTGACCATCTAATCGTGTTCCGACTGAATGTAACATGATTGTTGAATTAGGTAATGTGTTTCTTTTTTTAGTTGCTCCGCTCGCCAGGAGAACAGCTGCCATACTTGCTGCTAACCCAAAACACAATGTTGAGACATCTGGTTTAACATATTGCATTGCATCATAAATTGCTAATCCAGATGTAACACTTCCTCCAGGGGAATTGATATATAAGTTTATATCTTTCTTGCTATCAATGGATTCAAGAAATAGTAATTGTGCAACAACAACGTTTGCTAAGTTATCATCTATAGCACCACCGACGAAAACTATTCTTTCGTTAAGGAGTCTAGAATAGATATCGTAAGCTCTTTCTCCACCTGCACCTTGCTCTACAACATAAGGAATAAACGTTGACATAATGGATTTTAATTTAATCAAAATTCATTTTATAGTCAATTAAGGAAAATGCTTAACTATTTAGGTGCTTTTACTTTAATTTCCTTAATTTTAGCCTTAGAAATAAGGAATTTGATTACTTTTTCGTCTGCAAGTTTTGCTCTTACATCATCTACAAGATTGTTTTCTTTGTAATAATTTTTAATTTTATCTAGAGGAACATTTTGAGATGCGGACATTGAAGAAAAAACTGCATCGATTTCTTCATCTGTGACAGATATGTTTTCTAATTTTGATATCTCTGCAAAAATTAGTGCTAACTTTATGTTTCTCGTTGCAGATTCATTAATTATTTCTTTTGTTTTATCATCAACCTTATCTAAATTCATGCCCTGCTCTTTCATTCTATTTAAGTATTCACTAGTTAACCTTTTCTCTTCATCTTCGACAAAAAAACCTGGGAAATCTACTTTGTTCTTTTTAACTAAAAAATCTCCTATATTCTTTCTTAAGGATGATTCAGATTTAGAATCGGAAGATCTCGTTAAATCTTCCTTTATTCTATCTTCTAGTAATTTTTTTGATTCAAAACCTATTTTTTTTAAAAATTCCTTGTCTAGCTTTGGAATAAGTTTCTTGAGAATTTTATTTACTTTTATATTACAGTTTATTTTTTTTCCTGCGGCTCCATCAATAGGAAAATCAACAGGGTAATTAACGTAAAAAGTTTTTTCTTCATCTAATTTCATCGTTAACAGTTCAGACTCAATTTCAGGTATTAGCGATTTGTTGCCAAGGACAATAACGGCTTTGTCTCTAGATAATTCTTTTATTTCTTCATCTCCGAACTTGCCTGAGAAATTTATTTCAAGCAAATCTTCATTTTGTACTTTTTTTCTGTTTTTAACTTCTTCGTTAGTTGCAAAATTTTCTAGTAAATTTTTAGTAGCATCATCAATATCTTTTTTTCTTACAGCGAATATATCTTTGTTAGCCGGTATTGATTCATATTTGGCTAATCTAATTTCAGGAATAAATTCCAAATTTAAAGAAAATGTAAAGTCTTCATCTTTATTTATATCTTCATATTTGATGTCTTTGGTTCTTACTATATTAAGTTTTTCATCAGCAGCAAGCTTTCTTAAGTTTAGATTTATTAATCTGGTTCTTAGCTCTTCATTGATTTGTTCTGAATACATTGATTCAACAACATTAGTAGGCACTTTTCCTTTTCTAAACCCTTTTAAATCAGCATCTTTTTGAAAAAGTTTTACTACATCTGAATAGTTGGTTTTTACCTCAGATTTATCAATAACTATTTTTGCACTCTTTTCCGTTGAACTTAAATCATTTATTTCAAATCCCATATTAACTCCAATTGGGAGCGGGGAGACTCGAACTCCCACACCCGAAGGCGCTAGATCCTAAATCTAGTGCGTCTACCAATTCCGCCACGCTCCCTACACAATATATAAGCGTACCTTGTGAAGAGGTAAATATAATCGGTATACATACAAAATCAATTAAGGCGATTATGACGGATCAACGGAGACAATTATTTTATTCTTTTGATAAAGATGTTTCTGAATAGCAGTATTTATTGCATCCATAGAAACATTTTGAATCTTACTCGAGAAGTCAAAAGGTTCAGTTAAATCTAAATTGTACAAAGCAGCATGAGATATTCTTGCATTCACAGAAGAGTTCCTTTGAAGTGATATATCGTTTCTTCCAATTAAATAATTTTTTGCTCTTTCCAATTCATCATTTGTTACACCATTTTTAACAAGATGGTCGATCTGCGTATTAATTCCTTCAATGCTTTGGTTTTTCTTTTCCGGAGAACAACCAATATAGATTCCAAAATACCCGTAATCTAGATTAGCATTAAAGAAAGATGATACTGTATATGCCAAACTTCTTTTTTCTCTTAGCTCCATAAAGAGCCTACCACCCATACCAGATAGAATGGAATTTATTAGATGAAAAGCGTATTTTTCATCTGAATATAAATTTGGTGCATATGTGCCAACAATTATATGTGATTGTTCTTTGTCTCCCAATTTAATTGATTCAGTTATATCTGTGTCTAGCGGTTCACACTTGTTAATTGAGGGGAAAATAGTACTACTTTGATTAATTGTGAGAGTTTTGTCTAGTTTTTCCACCAATTCATTAATATCGAAATTTCCTACTGCTGAAACTACTATATTGTCTTTTGATATATAATTCTTATGAGATTCTAACAAATCCTGCCTATTAATATTTTTAATACTTTGTTCTGTGCCAAAATGATCTAAGGAATAAGGATGTTTATTGAAAAGTAATTCAAAGAATTTCTCTGCTACTACAGATGAATAGTTTTGCTTTTTTCTATTTAGATATGAATCTACATCTTTTTTTGCTATTTCTATTTCAGAGTTTTCAAAAACTGGGTTTGTTAAAACATCAGAAAAGATGGGAATCAGCTTATCCAGGTTAGCACTTGGCCCAATCATTTTTAATCCTAAGCTATTTTTTCCAGAAAACCCCTCAAGTTCAGCTGCAAGAATTTCTGTTTCCATCGCTATATCATCTTTTGTGTAATTCCTTGATCCTCTAGTTAGTAGTTCTGCCAATAGATTGAATTTTCCGTTTTTATCAGTTTTTTCATATCGTAAACCTGCTAAAGAAACTGCTCTTAAAGATATCAAAGGAGTCTTTTTATTCTGTAATACAATTAATTTAATATTGTCTTTTAAATTAATAATTGTTGGGACCTCATACCCAACATTAAAGATGGGGTATTTTTTTGAGATAAAAGAATTGAAATTACTTTCAGAAAATTTCATTTCATCAGAGAAAGATTTTTCTAGTAGCAATTTCAAGTCTTTGGTATTCTCTTTGTCTGAATCTTTTGGTACGATTAAATTAAGAGACAAATTATTAGCTGTAATAAATTCTTGTGAAATTTCTTTAAGCTTGTTTGGCTCAATCGTTCTTATTGACTCTAAATACTGCTTCTCAAAACCAATTGTTCCAGATTCAGATTCTAGGAAACCAAGTTTTTGGGCTTGGCTTTGTACTGTTTCGTTTTCATAAAGATTTTGAGTCAACAATTCAGTTTTAGCGCGCTCTAATTGATTAGGATCAAAATCAAGACTAATTGTTTTTCTAAGCTCTTTAATAATTAAACTTATTGCGTCTCTAAGATTCTTTAATAGTAATGTCCCTCCAATCACGAACACTCCTCCATGTCTGGCTGAAAAATTATATGAATAAATTGAAGTGACGAGTCCTGAGTCTTCTTTTATTTTTTTATTTAAAATCGAGCTCTCACCTGAACCCAGCATTACTCCAAGAATGTCTAGCGCACTAGTTTTTAAACTAGATGCTTTTTCAGTCCTGAAAGAGAGAGCAAAATATGTTTCGTTTACTTCACGATAGTCGATTGCTAAGTTCAATCCAGTTGATGAGAACTCGTCTGAAAAATTTACAGAAACATCATCCCTAGAGTTAAGTTTTCCAAATGTTCTATTTATATTTTCGTGTAATTCATCTTCTTTCTTTCCTGTTACCACTATTAAATTGATATTCCTTGCGTGATACCATTTATTATAAAAATCCTTTAGATTGGCTTGACTAAAAGTCCTTACACTTTCGGGAGTACCTATTATTGGCAAGCCATAATTATGATTTGGGAAAGTACTTGAAAAAATCATCTGGCTAAGACACCTGCTAGGGCTATCTTCACCTCTCTTTATTTCTTCAAGAATTACTTCAAGTTCTTTTTTTAGTTCAATTTCATCAAATATAGGATGAGAAACAGACTCAGAAAGCACATCAAGTGCAACATGAGCAAAATTGTTTGATATTGTAGTGTAATAGACAGTCTCATCATATGAAGTAAAAGCATTTATGTCTCCACCATGAGATTCAATTTTTTTGGAAATTTCACCGACTTTAAGGTTAGGTGTTCCTTTGAAAATCATGTGCTCATTCACATGGGCAATGCCTCTTTGGTTATCATTTTCATAAGCACTTCCGGTATTAATCCAAACAAAAATAGAAGTGACGGGTGAAAAATTATCTGTTTTAATGATTACCTTTAAACCATTATCTAAATAATATTGATTAACTTCGTCTGACATTTGTTTATGTTTCTAAGTCGATAACCTTATTTTTTTTTATCTTTTGCATAGAAAACCGTGCTAAACCAAAAATTAAATACGAGTAGAACAGAACGAATGAACCAATCTCTATATGTGTCAATATAGCTACAGAAAGAATTGATACAATGACTAGTGCATTAAATTTTTTCATTCGATTTAGAAAAGTCTTTTTAGCAAAAATAATATTACTTACCATTAACATCCCAACAATTGGAGTAAAGACTAGAAAAATGTTTGGAATTAAATTCCCTTGTAAAAATGAAAATTTGTAGTCAATTAAAATTAATGAGATTATCAATCCGGCACCCATAGGACTAGGTAATCCAACAAAAAAATTATCTTTTTCGTTATGTGATAAAGCGTTAAATCGAGAGAGTCTTAGGGCAACACAAACAACATAAAAAACTGAGCACATAATTCCTAGTTTTCCATAAGAGGACAGATATGTGATATAAATTAAAAAAGATGGAGCGAACCCAAAACATATTAAATCAGAAAGAGAATCGTATTGCATACCAAATTCTGAATCTTTATTAAGTATTCGTGCAATTTTACCATCAATATAATCGATAAATGCGGATATATATATAAAAATACATGACCACCATAAAGGCTTTTCGGTTATAAGTTTCGTATCAATTCCTACAAATGAATCATTCGTTGGGAAAGTTTTGAGCATAGTAAAAACTGACAATAGACCAAAGCACAAAGCGATAGTTGTCAAAATGTTTGGCACAAGAGATATAATCTTTTTATTTTTCATTTCAATCTGACTTTCTAAATAATACTGTTTCTCCAGCTACAACATTATCTCCTGTCTTTAAATTTGTTGCATAATCAATAGGAACATAAATATCAACTCTGGAACCAAATTTTATTATGCCAACCCTTTCGCCTCTTTCCAGATTTGAACTAGTATTAATATAACTAACTATTCTTCTTGCAATAAATCCTGCATACAATATTAGAACAAAGTTTTCGTTAAGGTTCGATTTTAAATGCACACATAGTCGCTCATTTTCTATAGCTTTTATGGAATTTGCAAAATGAAATTCTCCTGGAAAATAACGTGTCTCAATCACTGAAGATTTAATTGGAGATCTAGCAATATGTGCATCGAATATAGACAAAAAAATGCAGATTCTTGTCATTTCATTTTCAGTAAATTCAGAATCCTTGGATTTTTCTATAGATATTATCTTTCCATCAGCTGGGGAAAGAATTCCTTCCTCGTTAGGTATAATTCTATCCGGATCTCTAAAGAAATAGAGAATAATTAGGAATAAAATAAAAAGAATTATAGAAACAATAGATAGACCAAAAAAAGCGGTCCCAAGCCAACAGACAAAGAAAGACGTTAGTATTGGCAAGTATCCTTCTTTCGCAACTGACCAACGGTAATCTATCTTCATTAGTTTTTAGCTTTGTCGACCAATTTTCTACGGAAAAGTGGAGTCATCATTGATCGCAAAGTTTCTCCAATATCTTCTATTGGATGTGTTTCGCCCGCTTTTAATAATTTAGTATAGTTTGGTCTTCCAGCTTCATTTTCTGCAACCCATTCTTTAGCAAATTCTCCACTCTGTATGTCTTTTAGAATTTTTTTCATTCTTTCTTTAACTTCACTGTCAATAACGATAGGCCCCCTTGTTATATCTCCATATTTTGCAGTATCACTAATGGAGTATCTCATATTAGAAATTCCACCTTCATATATTAAGTCAACAATTAGTTTGACTTCATGACAACACTCAAAATATGCCATTTCTGGTGGATAGCCAGCTTCAGTTAAAGTTTCAAATCCAGCAAGAATTAAGCTTGAAACCCCTCCGCATAGCACTGTCTGCTCTCCAAATAAATCTGTTTCAGTTTCATCTTTAAAAGTTGTTTCTATGACACCAACTTTAGCTGAACCTATTCCTGCAGCATAAGCCAGAGATATATCCTTAGTGTTACCTGAAGGATCTTGATGAATTGCTATCAATGCTGGCACTCCAGCACCATCTTCAAATTGCCCTCTAACTGTATGACCAGGTGCTTTTGGTGCAACCATAAATACATTAATATCCTCATTAGGAACAATCTGTTCGTAGTGAATGTTAAAACCATGGCCAAAAGCTAGATATTTTCCTGGTGTTAAATGCTCTTTAATATTTTCTTCATAGATACCTTTTTGGCTAGTATCAGGTGCAAGAATCATAATTATGTCAGATTTCTTTACTAAATCAGCAACTTCTAATACCTCTAAGCCTGCGGAGACGGCCTTATCCCAGCTTTCTCCACCTTTTCTTAGACCTACAGAAACATTTAAACCTGAATCTTTTAAGTTTCGAGCGTGAGCATGCCCTTGGCTTCCAAAACCAATAATTCCAATATGTTTATCTTCTAATAAACCTATTTTGCAATCTTTATCATAATATACTTTCATTTTAGTTCTCCATTATTTTTTTTCTTTAGGAAGCGAGATTAGTCCTGTCCTTGTAACCTCTTTTAAACCTAAAGGTTTAAGTGTTTCTAAAAATGCTTCCAATTTTTCCCTGCTTCCAGCAAGTTCCAACGTATATGATTTTTGACCCGCATCCAGAACATTAGACTGAAAAATATCAGCAATTCTAAGAATCTCGGGACGGCTATCTTTAGTTGGTAGTACTCTAGCGATAACAAGCTCTCTCTGGATACTGTCCAAATCAGTAAAGTCATTTACTTTTATAACATTAATCATATTTTCGAATCTTTTAACTATCTGGTCTATCACCCATTCTTCTCCAGAAGTAACTAAAGTTATCTTTGACAAAGAAGAATTCTCAGTTGGCGCAACACATAGGCTTTCAATATTAAACCCTCTTGCAGTAAATAGACCTGAAATCCTAGCTAAAACACCAGGTTCATTGTCTACCAGAATTGTCAAAATGTGACGCATCAAAACTCTCCTTTTTTGAAATAACTATAATAAACTAATTTAAAACTATTATATAGTAATCAGATTAGAATTTCGATTAGTCTCACACCTTTATAAGATAAATGTTTTTTTAGCTTCTTTTTAAAACTCTTATCTATGTTTAGTCTTATAGATTTAACGCCGAAAGACTCTCCCATCATCTTATAGTCAGGATTCTTCTGTTCTGTTCCATTTATTGAACTTTTTTCATTTAAAACAATAATTGTTAAATCTATTTTTTGTTCTTTTGCGACGATCATTTCTTGCATATTGAACTGGAAATTCGCACCTGAGGATATACTAACAACTTTGCTATTAGGTCGAGAAAATTTTGCTCCTATTGCTGCTGGGAATCCATACCCTGGAGTACCTATTCCTCCTGACATAATACTGTTTCTATAATCTGTAAATTCATAAAATTGCTGTAAATTTACATCTTCATAACTGAAGTCTGAACATATTATAACTTTATCCCCTAAAAGTTCTGACAAGATTGAAAATATAAAAGCTTTATTGTTTTTAAGAATTATTTCGGATTTTCTATTAATATTTTTTTCTAGTAAGGAATCTAAATATCTGTTATTCCAATCAAACTCAAAATTGTTTTTTAGTTTAGCAAAAGACTCAAGAAAAAAAGACGAATTAGTTAATATATTTAAATTATTTTCTTTCTGTTTATCAAACTGGGTTTTATCTATATTAACAATTACAGTTTTCTTGGGTCTTGATAAATACTCTGGGATAATTTTATTCAAATCACAACCGACTGATATTATTAAATCTGATTCTCTGATTAGCTCTCTTGCAGCGTAGGATCCTTCTTCGCCAATCATACCAAAATTATTTTTACTTCTACCTAGAAGACCAAGCGATAGAATTGAGGTAAGCGAAGGTATATTAAATTTTTGTGAAATAGTTTTGATATTTTTTGCATTTTCTTGACTACAACTTCCTCTTCCATAAATTAATAACGGTCTAAGTGAACTTTTTAGTAATATCTTAAATTTATTAAAGTCTACTTTGTTAATAACTGGATTGTCAGAATAATTTTTAACCTTTACTTTTTTTGGCATTTCGAATTTGCTCTCTCCGATTAGAACATCTTTAGGCATATCAACCAGCACTGGGCCTTTTCTTCCTGTAGAAGAAATATGTAATGCCTCAGCAATAGCAGTTGGCAAATCAATAGTTTTTCTTACTAGAGTATTATGCTTAGTGCAGGAGCGTGTTATTCCAATATGATCAGCTTCTTGAAATGCATCGCTACCTAAAAACGGAACTGGAACTTGTCCCGTAAAAATTAATACAGGGACGGAATCTATATGGGCTGTGGCAATACCTGTAACTGTATTGGTTGCTGCAGGACCAGAAGTACAAAGAATAACGCCAGGTAAATTGCTCGCACGTGCAAAACCATCTGCCATATGAGTGGCAGCTTGCTCATGTCTAGTTAAAATATGTTTAATCTTCTTTGAGTAAGACGGCATCACATCATAAATTTTTAATACATATCCGCCTGGTAGACCAAATATGATTCTTATTCCAAGTTTATATAAAGACTCAAAGAAAAGCTCTGCACCTAAATATTTTTTCATTTCGATTATTATATATTAATTTCCTTCTTTAACTATAAAAGAATAGCTATTAAAGGGCGCTAAAGGAGAATCCTTGAAAATTAATTTTTTATGATAATTTAAATCTATATTATAAAGAAAACTTGAACTTGTGTTAAAATTTTCATTTTTAAATAAATCATCAGAAAGATTATCCTTTAGAATCTCTCTGCAGATTTGAGATCCGGTACCGACTATAGAAGAATCTTTGAAATTAATAGCTTTAAAGCTATCTGAAGTAATTTTGAAATTATGATCTAAAAGAGATACTTCAGAATTTTTTTTAACAAATCTAGCATAAGCAAGATTATTGTTCTTTAGATCGAATACTACAATTAAACTTTTATTGTTGTAAGAACAATTTAAAGCATATGGCAGAAAAGAAGAAATACCATATACCGGTATATTCGAGAAACTACCAAAAACATTTGCGGTAGATATTCCAACCCTCAAAGATGAAAGGTTACCAGGTCCTATATTTACTCGAACTTCAGTAATTTGTTTCACTTCCAAAGATAAAATGTTAAATAATTTTTTAATCATTGGAGATAAAAGCTCACAATGATTTGGTCTCTCGTTGTCTTCTTCCAATAGATGTAATATTTCTTTTTCTGAAGAAACAGATACGCTCGTTATGTTTTGTGAAGTATCGATATTTAAAGATAACATTTAATAATTATCAGCTTTTAAGTATTTTGTCTTTTATTTCTTTTTCCAATTTATTTGCTAGCTTTGAGTTTTCTTCCAAGAATTTTTGTGCATTGTCTCTACCTTGACCAATTCTTTCATCTGAATAAGAAAACCATGCACCAGCTTTTTCTACTAAATCAAATTGGACTCCTAAATCAACTAGTTCGCCCAATCTAGAAATTCCTTTACCAAATATTATATCCATTTCAGCTTCTCTAAAGGGAGGAGCTACTTTGTTTTTAACAACTTTAACTCTAACTCTGTTTCCAATAACACTTTCAGTTGTTTTAATTGATGCGATTCTTCTAACATCAAGCCTAACTGAAGAATAAAACTTTAATGCATTCCCACCTGTTGTTGTTTCCGGGCTCATATATGCGGGTACACCAATCTTCATTCTAAGTTGATTTATGAAAATTACAGTAGATTTTGATTTTGAAACTGTTGCTGTTATTTTTCTCAAAGCTTGCGACATAAGTCTAGCTTGTCTACCCACATGCGTGTCTCCCATTTCCCCATCTAACTCAGCTTTCGGAGTTAGGGCAGCGACTGAATCGATAACTACCATATCAACAGACGCGCTTCTCACTAGCTGATCAACAATTTCTAATGCTTGTTCACCATAATCTGGTTGAGAAATAAGAAGTTCTTCGGTTTTTATTCCCAATCCTCTTGCATAAGTAGGGTCAAATGCGTGTTCTGCATCTACAAAAGCGGTTATACCTCCATTCTTTTGAGTTTCAGCAATTGCATGAAGTGCTAAAGTAGTTTTGCCAGAAGCCTCTGGTCCATAAACTTCAATAATTCTTCCGCGTGGGAAACCACCTACACCAAGAGCTGAATCTAAACCAATAGATCCTGTAGGTATAGAGCTAACATTCTTAACTGTAGATCCTTCTTCAAGTCTCATTATCGAGCCTTTTCCAAATTGCTTTTCTATAGCTGAAATTGTTGCTTCTATAGTTTTTTTCTTATCTTTTGCTGAATCTTCTTCCTCGATATTTGTTTTTGCTTGTCCCAAAATGAGCTCCTTTTTGATACTATACAGCATTTAGCAAATTGTTTCTATCATTTAAATAATTAATTAATCAATTCTTTTCTAATTGTATCTAATGCTATCAAGCATGTTCTTAGCTTGATTGATTTTCTATTTCCTGACAAAGAATATTTAACAACATTGGTGCCATTTATGGAACTTAATCCAATAAAAACTGTACCTACTGGCTTCTCTTTTGTACCACCACCCGGTCCCGCTATTCCAGATATAGCAATAGAAATATCTGCTTTTGATTTACTTTTAATATTGTTTGCCATCTCAAGTACTACGTTTTTGCTTACAGCTCCATAATCAATAAGGGTCTTATTCTTAATATTGAGATTTTCTTCTTTTGACTTATTGCTATAAGCAACAAGACCAAATTCAAAGCACTTGGAAGAACCAGGAACATCTGTAATCATACTAGAAAGTAAGCCACCTGAACAAGATTCAGCAACAGCAATTTTAATTTTTTTCTTTAAAACTAGATGTACTACATTTTCCGCTAGAGTAATATCTTTGTCAGTAAAAATTAAATCTCCTAATGATTTCCTTACTTTTTTTTCAGTAGCAAGATTGTACTTTTTTGCTTCTGCAAGTTTATTTGATTTAGAAATTAGTCTTAAATGAATTTCAAAATTATATGGTCTAAAGCCAATATAAGTTTTCTTAGTTGATATCTTGTCTATTTTTTTTGCAACTTCTGACTCAGTTAATCCAAAAATTTTTAAAGTCTTTGAGTAAGAATAAAGTTTATGTTTTTTTTGAGTTTTTGATAAATCTTTAAGAAAAGTGTTGGTTATCATAGATTTGAACTCTTGTGGAACACCCGGAAGAAAATAAAATTTTGTTGAATCATTGCTTATCGAGAAGCCAGAAGCAGTACCAAGATGATTATGAATTATCGAACTACCTTGCGGGAAAAAAGCCTGCTTTTTATTTAAGGAAGTATATTTCCTTTTTCTTTTAGTAAAAATTTTTTTTATTTTATCTTCTTCTTTTTTATTAAAAATCAATTCTTTTTGAAAATATTCGGATGCAACAGCTCTAGTCAAGTCATCATTAGTTGGACCTAATCCTCCTGTTACAACCACAAACTTTGATCTTGAATTAGCAATTTTAAGTGCTGATAGAATATCTTCTTTCTGGTCTCCAACACATTGATGGTAATTTACTTTTAATCCTAATGAAAAAACTTTTTCTGCAAGTGAAAAGAAATTAGTATCTAGCGTGGTTCCACTTAATAACTCTTCTCCAGTCGTTATTATTTCTATATTATAATCTTTCTTCATATATCAATGTAATAATACCTTGAATATGCCTTTGTAATGCGTAAACTCTGTTAAATAATATATATAAATTAATTTGGAGAAAAAATGAAAATAGAAAACTGGCTTGAAGGACATTGGGCTTTGATTTTAGGATCTTCTAGTGGATTTGGAGCAGAAGTATCAATCAAACTTTCAGAATACGGAGTTAACATTATTGGTATTCATCTTGATAGAAAAGGTACGATGAAGAATGTTGAAGACATCCTGTCAAAGATTAAACAAAATGGTGTTAAAACAGAATTTTTTAATATTAATGCAGCAGATGAAAGTAAAAGAAAAGAAACTTTAGATTATGCTTTAGAACTAATTGGAAATTCAGATAAAAAAATAAAAATTCTTTTACATTCCTTGGCTTTTGGTTCACTTAAACCTTACGTATCTAATGATTCTGATAAAAATGTAACTCAGAAAAACATGGACATGACCTTAGATGTAATGGCTAATTCTCTTGTATATTGGACGCAAGACGTATATTCAAGAAATCTTTTTAGTGAAAAGGCTAGAATCTATGCAATGACAAGTGCTGGGAGTAGGAAGATATGGCCAACTTATGGTCCAGTCTCTGCAGCAAAATGTGCACTCGAATCTCATATAAGACAATTGGCAGTAGAGTTTGCTCCAAGTGGTATCACAGCTAATTCACTTTGTGCTGGCGTTACTTTAACTCCTGCTTTAGAAAAAATCCCTGGGAACGAAGGCATTATAGAAGGTGCTATGAAAAACAATCCAAGTAACCGGTTAACCTTAACAGAAGATATATCTGGAAGTATAATTGCCTTGTCTCATCCTGGGGCAGATTGGATAACAGGCAATATTATCAGGGTTGATGGTGGAGAAGAGTTGTCTTAATGAATTATGAGTTACTAATCTATAATTCCTTAAATAATAAAAAAGAAACTTTTAAAGAGATTGTTAGTGGGAAGATTGGTATATACGTCTGTGGTCCTACAGTATACAGTAGCTCACACATGGGTCATGCAAGGTCCGCGATAGTTTTTGATGCAATAGTTCGCTTCTTAAAATTCATTGAATATGACGTTACCTATGTTAGAAATTTTACTGACGTAGATGACAAAATAATTATGAAAGCAAATGATGAAGGGTCTACAGTTGAAGCCATAGCAAACAAATATAAATTTGAATACTTAGATGACATGAAAGATTTAGGATGTATTAATCCTGACTTTCAACCGTGCGTATCGGAGAACATACAAGAAATTATAGAATTTATAGAAAAGATTGTTGAATCGGATTATGCGTATGTTGCAAATGGTGAAGTTTATTATGATATTAATAAGTTCTCAGATTATGGAAAACTTTCTAATCAGAGTACAGATTTAATGCTTGCTAATAGCAGGTTAGAACTTAATCCAAACAAAAGAAATGATTTAGATTTTGCGCTATGGAAATTATCAAAAAAAGACGAGCCATCATGGGAAAGTCCATGGGGGTTAGGCAGACCAGGCTGGCATATAGAATGCTCCACTATGAGCACAAAATACTTGGGAGATACGTTTGATATTCATGGAGGTGGCAGAGATTTAATTTTTCCACATCATGAAAATGAAATTGCTCAATCTGAATGTGTGTCGAAAAAGAATTTTGCTAATTATTGGATTCATAATGGATTAATAAATATAAACAACGAAAAAATGTCAAAGTCTATTGGAAATATAATAAATATTAGAGATGCGTTAAAAGTTTGGAATAAGAACATAATAAGAGTGTTCTTTCTAACGCACCATTACAGAACTCCTGTAGACTTATCTAACGAAAAATTAAGAGAAATCGAAAAAACTTTGCTTAAAGTTAACCGGAAACTCAATACTGGCAAAGAGACTTCTAACAACAAAGCTGCAGCCGATTTCAAAAAATTATGGATTAGTGCAATGCTAGATGACTTTAATACTGCAAAAGCTTTTGGTTATTACTTTAAATATATTAACGAAAGTCTGCTTACATTATCAAATTTAAGTTTTATAGAGGAATTTGAAAACAATATGGGAATTGTTGGTTGGAGAGATGAAATTACAAAAGAAGACCCATTATCTACAGAACTTGACGAGGATAAGATTGAGTCTCTAATATCTGACAGAAACAAAGCAAGAGAACAAAAGGATTGGGGGAAGGCTGACGAACTAAGGATAAAAGCAGAGCAGCTTGGAATAAAATTGATTGATACGAAAAATGGAACTGACTGGGAAAAAATTAATTAGATACTAATAAGCTCTTTAGCTTTGCTTAGCACAGGGGCCTGCGTTTCTCCCCTACATCCAAACCAACAAGTAGTACATTTTGTTTCGGTAAAATAGTCTGGAGTGTAGTCTGTATAATGACAAACTGCTGGCATCTCAGAACATCGTTTTATATGTCCGTCAGGTGTTACAGTTATGAATGAACGTCCTGCGTTGCAACTAGGTCCGTATCCTTTTTTAAAATAGAGTGGCACTTGTTCTAAATAATAATCGCTCGAAACTATAGTATCTCCCCACTCTTTCTTAAGTCTTATAAGTTCATTGGTAACATTTTCTACTTCTTCTATCTTTTCTTTGACAAAATGTTCTTCATTATTCGCCTTCATTACAGAATAAGAACTAAAAGAGATATTAGCACCCCACTCTCTAGCTTGCTTAGCCATATCTATCATTTGATCCAAATTTTCATCCATTATAATAGTGTTAATAGATATTGTTTTTTTTAATTTAGTTGAAATCTCTGGTATTAAAGTTGAAACATGGTCCCATAAACCATTGACACCTCTGTTCTTAGAATGTCTATCTCCTAAAAAGTCTAATGAAATTGCTATTTGGTCTATCCCGGCTTCATAAAGCTCTCTAGCATTTTTAATATTTAATAAATCTCCTTTTGTAATTATTCCAGTATAAGTGAAGAAAGATGCTGACTTAATTTGCTTGATGATATCTACTATATCTTTTCGAAGCATTGGCTCTCCGCCAGTAACCATAACAACAAGCGGGTTAATTTTTTTTATTAGTTCTGTATAGTCATCAAGTCGTTCTTCGTTATTAGTTTGCCAATAATCACAAAAGTCACATCTGGCATTACACAATTTGGTCACTTCAAGATTCACCAATTTTGGAGATTTTGTTACACTGGTTTGAACCCATTTCGATAGCCCCAAAAGACTAAAGTTGAAAGACTCTAAAAAAGATTTATTTCTATCTAACATAGTAATTAAAGGAAATTATTACTAACAATTAGATTTAATTCAATTAAGAGAAATTCTTAAATTACTATTGGAATTGTAATTTATGGTTTATGATTTAGCATATGAGGCTTTCAAGTGCTAAAGAAATACAAAAAATTGATTACTTATCAAGTTCTAAATATAAGATTTCTAGCAAAATAAGGATGGAAATTGCTGGATATAAATCTTTTGAATTAATTAAAAAGATATACAATCCCAAAAAAGTCCTTGTAATTATAGGTACTGGAAATAATGGTGGTGATGGACTTGTTATAGCAAGATATTTGGAATTGAATGGAACTAATTGCGAAGTACTCATTGTTAAAAATTCAAGTAAAAGCTCTTCTGACTATAAGGAAAATTTGAAAATAATAAAGAAATTGGAAATAAAGACATTAAAAGAATTGGGTTCTAATAAAATAAACAGTTTTGATCTTATAGTAGATAGTATTTTTGGGGTTGGATTAAATAGAAAAATAGATAGAAAGATTGCGAACATAATAAAGAAAGTTAATATGAGCAAACTTCCAGTTTGTTCTATAGATTTACCATCGGGCTTAGATGCAGATACTGGTCTGACATATGGATCATGCATCAAGGCTGACATTACAATAACATTTGATTTTTTTAAACCTGGCTTACTAACAGATCCAGGATGCAACTTTACTAAAGATGTACATCTTGTTAAGCTACCGACACCTGTCCGATTATCAGAAAAATTAAACAATTTTTTTGTGGAAGAGTCTTTCTTTAAAAAATTTTTTAAAAAAAGAGACAAGTCATCTAACAAGGGAAGTTTTGGTCATGTTTTAGTTATAGGTGGCTCTAAGAATATGTCTGGAGCTATAAATCTTGCTGGACTCTCTGCATATAAAACTGGATGTGGGCTAGTAACGCTATGTGTGCCAAAGTGTATTAGTAATACATTGAAGAAGAAATTTCCTGAGTCTGTTTTTATTGAAATCCCAAACAACAGTGATGGCATAACGATGGATGAAGATTCATTTGTAGATGAAATTAAAAAAAGGCTAATAAAGAAACCCTCTGCGATAGTTATAGGTCCAGGTATGGGAAATAGACAAGGACTATTGAAATTAATAAAAGAATCGTTATTGCTATTTCATTGTCCTATAATTTTAGACGCTGATGCTCTAAATCTAACCTCAGATGACATAAATATTATTAAGAAGTGTAAAGAAGAAATTGTTCTTACACCTCATCCAGGAGAAATGGCCAGAATAATTAAGAAGGATGTTAAATATGTTCAAGAGAATAGAATTAGTATTGCTAAACAGGTATCTCGCGATACTAAAGCTATAACAATTCTCAAAGGACATAGAACAATAATTTCGTCCCCTCGAGGTGAAATATATATAAATGGATCTGGAAATGAAGGAATGGCTACTGGAGGAATGGGAGATTCGTTAACTGGAATTATTGCTAGCTTTATTGCTCAAGGATACAAGCCACTAGAAGCGAGTACGCTTGGAGTCTTTGTTCATGGCAAAGCTGCAGATATAATTTCTGAAAAGAATACAAAGCGAGGAATTTTAGCTTCAGAAGTTATTGATATGTTGCCCAAAACAATTTCTCAAATCGAAGAAGAATCAAAAAGGAATATAGAAGTAAATAAAATATCAAATGCCTGATTCAAAAATTTGCTCAATTCAAGATACAGACAACGTTGCTTTAGAGATTTCGAAAAAAATCCATGATGGGAGCATAATACTTCTGAATGGTGATTTAGGATCTGGAAAGACTCAATTTGTAAGATTTCTAGGTAACCATTTAGGAAGCCTAGATGCGATTAGTAGCCCAACTTTTTTAATTTTAAATACCTATGAATCTAATAAAAAAATTAAGATATATCATTTTGATTTTTATCGCGTAAAGAATATAGAAGAACTTGAAGATATAGGTTTTTTTGAAATCTTAAATGATGAAGAAGGTTTGATAATTGTTGAATGGGCAAATAGATATGGTGAGTTATTCTCAAAAGTTAAAAATAGGACTATAGATATTTATTTTAATTTTATAAAGGATAATATAGATTGTAGGGAGATATCAGTTCAAGGTAATTTTAAATGGATTTAGTTGTTCAAAAATATGGTGGGACTAGTGTAGCCAATACAAAAAAAATCAAAAACATAGCTAGAAACATCCAAAAATTAAGGAAAAGAAAGAAATCCTTAGTTGTCGTCGTTTCAGCAATGGCTGGAGAAACAGATAAACTTCATAATCTAACTAAAGATATATCAAAAATTCCTAACGATAGAGAATGCGATCAAATAATTTCAACTGGTGAAAAGGTGTCTGCAGGTTTAGTAACGATGGCACTTTTAGAAATTGGAATTAAAGCTATTTCTCTTGACCCTAGAAATTTTGGATTAATAACAAATGATTTGCATGGAAAGGCAACAATTCTTTCTGTAGGGACAGATGAGATTAAAAAATATTTAAAAAAAGGTTTTGTGGTTGTAATCCCAGGATTTCAAGGAATTAATTTGCAGGGCGATGTAACAACTCTAGGGAGAGGAGGTTCTGATTTATCAGCTGTCGCAATTGCTTCTGCATTAAAAGCATCATATTGCGAGTTATTAAAAGATGATGTTGATGGAATCTATACAACTGATCCGAAACTTTATAAAGGTGCAAAAAAAATTAATTATATTTCATATCAAGAAATGCTTGAAATGTCTAGCTTGGGTTCAAAAGTATTACAAGCAAAAGCAGTTGAGTATGCCAATAATTTAAAAATTAAATTAAATGTCAAATCAACGACTAAAAATTCCCAGAAAGGCACTTGGGTGATGGATGAGAAGTCGATTCCAATAAAAGAGAAAAAAGTTGTAAGAGGGATTACTCATGATTTAAAACAATCCAAAATCTCCATTTTAGGAATAGATGATAAACCAGGAATAGCATCAAAAATATTTGAACCTATAAGCAAAGCAGGAATAATTGTAGATATGATTGTTCAAAATATAAGCACAGATGGTCAATCCGATTTAACTTTTACTATTCCAAGAGAAGATTTAAATAAGACTGTAAGAATTTTACAAAAGAACAAGTCAAAGCTTAACTATACCAGCTTGCTTCAAGATGAAAAAATTGCCCTAATATCAATAATTGGAGCAGGTATGAAAACAGAAACTGGTGTAGCATCTAGAATGTTTAAATGTTTATCACGTTCTAGAATTAATATAAGCATGATTACAACTTCTGAGATTAAAATATCATGTGTTATCGATAAAAATAAATGCAAAGCCGCTGTTCAAGCTCTTCATAAGGAATTTAAATTAGCCTAATGTCAAAAAAAGTACTAGCATATGATGTTACTTTGCGTGATGGAACACAAGGCGAAGGTGTATCTTTCTCTATTGAAGACAAAATTAGAGTTAGTCATAAAATTGATGAATTAGGTGTAGCCTATATTGAAGGTGGATGGCCTGGTTCGAATGATAGAGACGAAGGATTTTTTAAAGCTGTTCAAAAAGAAACTTATAACTCATCAAAAATCGTAGCTTTTGGTAGTACGAGAAGAGTGAATAATAGCTGTGATGATGACTTGAACATTCAATCACTACTAAGTGCCAACACTAGTGTTGTAACAATTGTCGGAAAAACATGGGACTTCCATGTAACTGAAGCACTAGGTATAACAAATGAAGAAAATCTAGAATTGATTTCTGATACAATTCAATATCTTTCTAAAAGAGCTGATGAAGTATTCTTTGATGCTGAACATTTCTTTGATGGGTTTAAAGCTAACAAGAAATATGCAACTCAATGTATTAAATCTGCGCTAAATGCAGGTGCAAAAGGTGTCGTTTTATGTGATACAAATGGAGGTTCAACGCCATGGGAAATAAGCGAAATAGTTTCAAAGATTAGGAAAATTGATACGAAATCTATTTTAGGCATACATACTCATAATGATTCAGACTTAGGAGTAGCTAATGCATTACAAGCAGTTTTGTCGGGAGCTAATCAGGTACAGGGGACTATAAATGGTTATGGAGAAAGGTGTGGGAACGCTAATCTCTGTTCAATAATTGCTAATCTTAATCTAAAAATGGGAATTAATTGCATTGCTGATGCGAATCTAAGAAAATTATACGAAGTGTCCAACTATATTAACGACTTAGCAAATTTGCCTAAGAACAACAAACTACCTTTTGTCGGTAAGAGTGCTTTTGCTCATAAAGGTGGGATACATGTCAGTGCTGTGGTCAAGAATAATTTAACTTATGAACACATAGAGCCAACAGTTGTTGGGAATTCGAGGAGAATCCTTATTTCAGATCTTTCTGGAAAGAGCAATGTTAGATATAAGGTAGAGGAATTAAATATTGACGGAATTACCGATGAAGATATTAGCAAAATAGTAAATGAATTAAAAACACTAGAAAATCAAGGTTATGAATTCGAAGGCGTTGATGCTTCTTTTGAGCTTCTTGCGAAGAGAATATCCGGAGGTTACAAACCAAAGATAGAGCTAATTGAATCTGAAATCAATACTAGACAAATAGTTCCATCAACTAAATCCATGGCGAGAGTAAAAATTAAAATCAATAATGAAACTATTGAAAATACAGCAACTGGCTTAGGCCCAGTTAATGCTCTTGATATAGCTCTTCGAGGTGCCTTGATGAAATATTATCCTCATTTAAATGATATTGAGCTTACTGATTATAAAGTTAGAGTGGTTACCGGAAGCAAAGGTACTGAATCTTTAGTTAGGGTAATAATGGAATCAACTGACGGTGAAAATACTTGGTCCACCATTGGTGTATCTCGAGATATTGTAGAAGCAAGCTGGAAGGCCCTTATAGACAGCATAGAATATAAGCTTATCAGCCAGTCTTCTTAGATTTCATATATGTTTTAAGTGAAGCTCTAAATTCTTCTTGCACCTTTTTCGTTGCTTTTTCTATTGGACCCATAACCATTTGATTATATGTTTCAAATGCTGCGTCCTCCAAAATTTTATCTTTAGACTTTCTTGCTAATTTTAAACATACGATTGACAGATAAAACATTGATCTGAAAGCTGACTTTCTTGCTTCGTTAACATTGTATTGTTCTAAATAAGTATTCGATTCAAGAAGAGAATAAAAGCTTTGTCCAGCGAATAGACTCAAAAGCTTCGATAATTCTTTGGAATTGTTAGTCTCAATTACTTTCAGCAAAGGGGCTTCCAGGATGGAAGTTAATTGGTCGCTTCCTTGTGATAATAGTTCCGCTAGTTGTTTAAGCTTGGCTTTATCTTCCGTAGCTAAAATATCTTTTATAGTATCTCTTACATAATCTAAGGCATAAGAATCTTTAATCTCATCAAGTTCGAGACCTTTGTTCTTCAGCTCTTTAATTTCAATTATTTTATCTATTGTATCAACTGGATAGCTAACTTCTGGTTCTAAATCTGAATCTGGACGTGCTGTAATCTTGGGGGGTGGTATGATTCCCATTTCAGAATACATACTCACTGTTGCTTTGGGATCAGAACCTAAATTAATTTTTTTCTTTTTAAGTTCAATTATTAAGTCATGTAGAGAAATAGTTTTCATAGTCTATTAATTATTATTCCTTTTGACTATTCAAAGTCAAAATACTAATTCTCAATAAAAGCTAACCACATATTATTTTTAGTTACTTTGCCCCAAAAAGGAACGTAAGCCTTCAAAAGAAAATTGGTATTAGCAAATTCTAGTCTGATGTTAAATTTGTTTTTTTTACTATAGATTAAGTTGGAATATACGTTATATGATTTCTTTTCATAGTTTTTTAAGCTGCCGTCGTCAAAATAATCACTTAGCTTATTTATTTCTATTACAATCTTGTAACCCTTAAAAGGTATTTTTTTTAAATCAATGAAGAGTAGTTTCTTTTTGAACTCATTTGTGCAACTTAGAAGATATAAACTTCTTGAATTTGAAAAATAATGTACTAGTTTCATAGATTTATTTCATACTCTCAATAAGATTCAACATTCCTTTAAAAGTTAATTTGTGGTCAACAATATAGCTCTTAGGGAAGAACCTTTGAAAAATACCAGAAAGACCCCCTGTTATTATAATTTTAAATGGTCTTTTGTATTTTTTCTTAATCGAGCTTACAAATGATTGAATCATCAAGAACTGTCCATTTGTAAATCCAGAATTTAAACATTCCTTTGTGGTATTTCCTAATAGTTTTTTTGATACAGAAATTTCATGGTTTCCAATCATAGAAGTAGAGAATAGCAAGGACTGATAAGAAGTTAGCGGACCAGGCAGTATTACACCACCCATAAAAGAAAGATTTGAGTCTACAACATCAATTGTGGTTGCTGTACCAATATCAATAACAATAAATGAAGATTTGGTTGATACAGATTGTGTACCAATGCAATTTAAAAACCTATCCATACCGAAAGTACTTGGTTTATCATATTTAAGTTTAAAATTTTTAAATTTTCGTTTGTTTAAAATTTTAACTTTAATTGAAGAAAATTCTTTTTTTATAATTTTTATTATTATATTTTTGATTTGCTTGTTAACGTATGCGATATATATACCTTCTATATTTTTATTCTTAATAAGTTTATTGATTGATTTATATATATTGGTTTTAATCTTCTTATTATCTCTGCAATCAATATCATAAATTACACCTATATTTAATTTATTATTTAGCGCTAATTTAATACTAGAGTTGCCACATTCAATCAATAATCTCACGGAATACATATTATAACATTGACAAAAGGATTAATTTAGTTTTCACTATAGCTCTAGGAGTATTTGTTTATGGAAAACGTTAAAAGAATTTGCTGGGATTGTCCAAATGAACCAGTTACTGATTGGAAAGTAAACAATGTTCAAGAACGAAGAGAAGGACACTTGCTTACAATCTCTTGTTCAAAATGTGGCAAGGAATCTCAGGTCTTTGGCTGGATGGTTGGTTGTGAGTGTGATACTTGTAAGAATCAATCAATTGGCGCAGCAAAATAAGACTTTGCAATAATTAAAAGTTAAAAATGAATAATAAATCAGTTAATAAATTTGATTTACGTTTAAGAGACAGACTAATAAAAGAAAAAACTGTTTCTGAAGACGAGATTAAACAACACGAAGCTTCTTTGGAAGACCAATCTGAAAATATGTTAGATATTCAAGAGGCCCTTGATGCTGAGGAAGATATTCCTGAAGAAGGTTCTTCGGAACTTGAAGAAGAAGTTGTAGAATAGTGGCAAAATTCGAATACAAAATTATTAATTATAGTGATTTCATTAAGGTTGAGAACTCATCTCATGATCTGAACATACAAGAATCTTCTGAGTCAAAAAAAGATGCTGAAAATTCCAAAATCACTGAAGTAAAGCTGAACGAGCTTGGAAAAGACGGTTGGGAAATTGTTGCAATAGTTCATAACAAATTCTTTTTAAAAAGAGCGGTTTCCAACTAATATAGATATTAAAAAATAAATATACAATTATAAAAAAGGCACTTTGCTGAGAATAATTTATAAATCAGGAACAATAACCATATAAACCAGAATGTTATCAGAACCAATATTCCTTTAATAAAAATATCCATAACTATTTTAAATAGAGATACATAATCAACAATCCCCACATAAGACCTTCTATGAAAGCAAGCCAGACAATTCCATAAATGGATAAGTTGAATTTTTTCATAAAATAATCAATTACTTTTTTATGCCATTCAACTAATTTATTAATCATATTTTTAATAAGAGAAAGCTAGCAACTCCAAAGACAAAAAGAAGCATAGGCAAGCATCCATACATAAATTAATCTTCCCATATTTTTTTTTGATTAGAAAGCCATAATTGGTAATCATCCTCATTGACAACATAAGACCAATGCAATAAAGATTGCTGAATTCTTCTACTTATATCTTTACTTTCTTTTATGTTAGCTTGTGAGGCATGGATTTTTCCATAAATAATACTTCTCCATCTACCAGAAGGTCCGCAGAAAGCTATCCATCTTTTTATTTGTCTTTCGTCATCTTCATGTCTTCTACCCATAAAATATTTACAGTACCATTCGAACCAACCTCTAGGATCATCTTTGTGTATCCATCCCGCATCTTCCCATTCTTTCTGACTTTGTCCAGATTTAATTTTAAAATGATTAACTTGAGTTAAATAAGTCGTTGAACAATAGTAGCTTGCATCTAATTTTTTAAACCAATCTTCTGGAAAATCTCTATGGTCAATTAGTTCTGCAAAATAAGTTCCACCAAATATGCCTTTTTCAAGCATCTCCTTAGGTGTCAACATTGGTTGAAATTCAAGTTGGCTCATCGTTTTTCCATTCTCCTTCTATTATTTCTCCATCTTTCGAAGTAAATTTGCCTTTTCCATTTCTTTTGTTGTTTCTATATTCTCCTTCAAATTTAGATCCATCGGAATAAGTATAAATTGCCTGTCCATGGAATTTATCATTGTTAAATTCTCCTATATAGACTGAACCGTCCGGAAAAGTAAAGGTTCCTTTTCCATGTTTTTTATCGTCCTTATATTCTCCTATATACTCTGAGCCACTAGGATAGATATAAGTACCTGTTCCGTGTCGCTTACCCTCTTTTGATTGACCATTATATTTTCCACCATTTGGTGAAATATAAGTTACTGTTTTCACAATTATTAATTTACTTAATTACTTTATCATTATCGAATTTTAAAGAATGTTTTTTTCCGTCTGGCAATGTCAAAGTTCCCTTGCCATGCTTTTTTCCTTCTTTCCATTTTCCAACATATTGCGCACCATCTGGGAAGGTAAACGTTCCTTTTCCATCGTGTTTACCATTTTTGAACTTCCCTTCGTACTTTCCACCATCGGCATAAATCATAGTTCCTTTGCCGTGCATTTTGTCATCTTTCCACTGTCCCTTGTAGCTCGATTTGTCATATGTGAATGTTCCTTGTCCATTTCTTTGTCCACTCTTATATTCACCAACATATTTTGTACCATTAGGAAAAATATGGATTCCTTTGCCGTGCATTTTATTGTTTTTCCATTCACCTTCATATTTTTCACCATCTGGAAAAGTAAGTGTACCTTTGCCGTGCACTTCACCTTCTTTGTATTCACCGATATATTTCTCTCCATTTGGAAACGTATAAGATCCT
>CEQP01019641.1_pt1 | contig 29018 bp, 35 predicted proteins | sample 356291 | NCBI WGS metagenome assembly CEQP01 (sample SAMEA2621221, study PRJEB7988) | marine metagenome | isolation source: saline water (ENVO:00002010), including | reverse complement strand
AAAGAGGAAGTTAAAGCAGAAGAGCCTGCACCACAACAAGAGGTAAAGACATTTGATGATGACGACTGGGATCACAAGCCAGCAACGAAAAAAGAGGATAAAGATACATAATGAATAAGTGTTTTTTTGTTGCAGTTTTAATTTCTATTTTTCTTTTGGGAACGAATTCCTCTGTCTCTCTACCTTGGTCTACGGACATGTGGGATCATCCAAGCATTAAACCTTATGAAGAAGCAAGGGAATACCCTAAAGAATCTGTTTTTTCAGATAACTTACCTAGAGAGGAGTCAAGAGACTATTACGAAGCAATTGAAAAAGGGCCTAATAGAGGAAAACAATCATTATCCAAAGGAAAGGTTCTTTACGACACTTATTGCTATGCATGTCATGGAATGGAAGGAAAAGGGGATGGGCCTGTAATTGGGAACAACTTAAGACCAAAAAAGTATTTCTACCCTGTAGATTTATCTCAAAAACAAACTCAGAATAGAACTGATGGTTATATCTATGCGTATATTAGATACGGGGGCAAAGTAATGATGCCAGCTTATGGTAGGATTACGCCGAATGAAGCATGGGATTTAGTTTATTATGTTAGATACTTGCAAGGAAAAGTGAAATAGGGAAATAAAATGAGTTCAGATACTTCAGACATGTTAGATAAAAAAATAGTTTTTCCAAATATTGTTGAATACTCCCTTCTTGGAGGTTTCTTAATAGGATTAATAACTTTTGTTTCTTCATTGGCCCTCGGACATCAAGATGTTGCTTGGTCTGCATTTCATCTTAATTTTGTTTTCTGGGCTGGAATTAGTCATGGTGGAGTAATTTTTGCTTGCGCTATGAGGATTACTAGTTCAAGCTGGGGAAGATCCTTAATGAGAATAAGCGAGTCATTTGGATCTTTTCTACCTTTTGTTTTTATTTTTTTACTTATATTATTTTTAGGTAGAGAATACACATTGCCATATACAGTTTTAGGTTATAAAGAAAAATGGCTTAATACTCCATTTGTATTCTTCAGAAGTATTATCTACATCGGAGTTCTTCATACTCTTATTTACTTTTATTTATATAATTCAATAAAACAAGATTGCGTTGGGACAAAAAGATTTACAGGATTCTTTTCATTCTTGTCTTCAGATTCAGAAAAAAATGTAAATTATGATTCAATTCTATACAAACTTGCTATAGCAATAGCATTTGCATATGCATTATCAATGAGCTTTCTGTCTTTTGATTTTATTATGTCTTTACACCCTCATTTTTATAGTACTTTATTTGGAGTTTATTATTTTATTGCCTCCCTTCTAGGAGCACTAGGTCTTCTAATCATTCTATCTTCAATTTTTACTAATTATTTCAAACTTGATAAAATAATTACAGAATATCAGTTTTATGATGCGGCTAAATTAATGTTCGGTCTATCGGTTTTTTGGCTTTACACTGTTTATTCACAGTTCCTTCCAATATGGTATGCAAATATGCCCGAAGAGACTGGTTTTATTGGGGCTAGAGTGTTTGAACAACCTTGGAAATCTCTTTCCTGGGTAACAGTAACCGCAGTTTTTGTTATTCCTTTTGTTTCTCTTATCCCTAGAACAACAAAAATTGTGAAACCCGTAATGGCTACAATTGCAGCGGTTTCCTTCTTTGGATTATTTCTTGAGAAAATTGTTCTTATATACCCTTCAATAACACATCATCATTTTCATTTTGGAATTGAAAGCATATTGATTTCTTTAGGTTTTCTTTCATTATTCTTATTATGTGTTGTAAGATTTTTAGGATATTTCCCTATATTTGGGTTCAAGGATAAATATTTAATTAAAAAAATATCTAAAGGAGATAAACATTAATGGATTCAGAAAGTGACAAACTAGGAAGAGCTGGAGCGATAGGGCTTGCTATAGGAGTAGTCGGCTTTATATCTTTATTGGTTGTAATATCTATGCTAGGACCTTTTATCCCAAAAATTATAAGAATTATAGGTGGTATAGTAAACTAATTCTTATATGAAGAAGAAAGTTACATACGCAAATTCAGGAGTTAGTGTAGATAAAGGGGATCAATTTGTTAAAACAATACAACCCTTTATAAAAAAAACTCTGACTAACGATGTTGTAGGCTCAACCACATCTTTTGCTGCCCTTTATTCATTAGAAAAAAAACAAAATTACAATAGACCTATATTGGTAGCATGCACAGACGGTGTAGGAACTAAAATTGAGCTTGGAACTAAGACCAATAAGATTAAAAACCTAGGTGAAGATTTGGTAGCTATGTGCATTAATGATTTAATTTGTACAGGAGCCTCCCCCTTATTCTTTCTCGATTATCTGTCAACATCTAAATTGGAAATTAAATATCATTCAAAAATTATTAAAGGTATTACAGAAGGGTGTATAAAATCAAAGTGTTCTTTAATTGGTGGAGAAACAGCAGAAATGCCAGGAACATACAAGTCAAAAGATTTTGATTTAGCAGGATTTGCAGTTGGCATAGTAGACAGAAAGGATCTTATAGATTCAAAGAAAATAAAAAAGGGTGATTTGCTAATCGGCATTCGCTCGAATGGTATTCATTCAAATGGCTATTCTTTAATAAGAAAGCTTTTCTTTGATAAGAAGAAAAAATATCTTAGGGACACTAAGTTCGTGAATGCTTTAATGAGACCAACAAGAATTTATTTTAATTTAATTAATAGAATTAAAAAAAAGGTAAAGATTAAAGGTATTGCGCATATTACAGGAGGAGGACTTCTTGGAAATATTCCAAGAATAATCCCAGAGAATTTAGATTTCGATTTGTATCAAGATTCATGGCATACACCACAAATTTTCAATATTATAAGCGAACATTCAAAACTTAGCACTCAAGAAATGCTCTCCATCTATAATATGGGAATTGGTATGGTTATATGTATAGAAGAAAAAGAATTAGCTAATTTGAACAAATCTTTTAAATTATTAAAAGAGAAATTTTATGTAATAGGTAGAGTAAAATCACGTTGACAACTTACGTATTGATAAACTTCAAACTATCCTAAAAATCCCATGCGCCAGGTGCATAATAAAATGCAACTCTTATATTCAGTTTTTGTAGGTCCCCCCAGGATTTAGGAAAAGGTGGGTACGGGGCAGCTGTTACAATAGATGATTTCGATTCATAATCTAATCTCTGAAATCCAGAGGACTGTAAGATTTTAACATCAATTAGTTTTCCATCACGACTGATTGACATCTTAACGAGCACTTTCCCCACTTCCCCTCTGTTTCTAGATTCTGGTGGATACTCCCAAACCATTTCTATTTTTCTTTTAATCTTCAACATATAGGAGACATATTTAAATTCTTTTGTATTTAAATCGACTGTATCTTCTATTTGCGATTCCGTTGAAGATATTTTCGGCTTAAATATAGTAGACTGTTTTTGCAAAGAATCTATTTCTTTTTTATTATCATTTTTGTCTTCTTTAAGTTTCTTTGCAGATTTCTTTAGATCACCTCGTTTATCATCTTCTTCTGTTTTTATTTCTTCTTTTTTAGATGAAGCACTTTGATTTGTTTTAGCAGAAGGAGGACTATAATTTTTAATTCTATTATTGGGTGATTTTTCTTTATCCGCTTTATTTGTATTTTTAGCCAATCTTTTTGCATTATTGTCTATGTCGTTATATTCATGTTCAATTTGCGTTATTTCTATATACTTAATTGGTTTTTTATATATAAAATTAAAATCACTAAAAATAATAGCAAATACAAATATAAGTAGATGTATCAAAATCGATGATAATAGAAAATAGTCCTTATTAATTCTTTTAATTATTTTGTCCACTGTATCAATATTAATTTATTTTTTTGAATGTATCATTATTTTATGTACAAAAAACGTGAATTCTGTTGTTATATAGGTGTTTTTCTTGCATTTCTTTTCATTTCAAATTCTTACATTTATTCAATGAAATCTCCAAGAGAAAGATGGAATTACAATAAAAGTGAAGATACAATTGAACATCATCAAAGAAACGTTAAAATAAACGAAAATAGGTATAAATTAAATAAAATTAAAAATTTAAAATACAAAGATAACAAAAAGGATAAAAAACATAGACCTGGTTCACCCAGAGATCGATGGTAAGAGTTAAAAGAATGAGATTAAATAAGCAGATTTATATTTTTATTTTTGCAGTTTTTTTTGTTAGTTGTTCTACAACTAAAGACATCTGGAACAAAAGACCAGATTGGATGATGCCAGACAAAAATAAAGTTGAATTGCAAGCTGACATACCTAATGACTTGATTACCGGATTCAATCTTTCTTCCTCAATAGGTCAGACAAAAAAAATGATTAAAGATAATAATTTATCGTATAAAAAAGAAAGAATAGAGAAAAGAACTAAAATAGAATCTTATAGGTTTGATGGGACTCTTTTCGATACAAAAAATCTTTTTGCATACAAAAAAGCTACATCAGCAGTGGACTTTTTTGATGGCACCATGTTGTCATCAAGAGTATCTATAGATGCGATTAGTGATGAAAATTTAGAAGAAATAGTCAACGCAGTTTATCAGCTTTTAGTTAATTTCTATTCTAATCCTTTATCAGAAACTTCTATTTACTCTTTTCAAACTTACAAATGGGATATCGATAATGTAGAAGTCTTTTTGTCTATAGATAAAGAACAAAAATCTGTTCTAATATCTGAAGTTAATTCTAAAGTTGAAGAATCAAGAAGCTTCCAAGAGTTTAAAGATGAATTTATTGAAGAATATCAAACTTATGAAGAAGAAGTTCGATATGGAAAAAAAGAAAAAAGATAAAGATTTTTAATTTGCAGCTTCCACAATCTTAGCAAAATCTAACATTATTTCGTTAAGAGAATAATCTTTAGGTGTGTAAATTGCTTTAACGCCAAGATTTTTGAGTATAGCATGGTCTTCATCGGGTATGATTCCACCGACAATAAGTGGTGTAGCGTCAAAGCCTTTTTCACCAAGCAATTCCATTATTCTTGGAACTATTGATAGATGAGAACCAGATAATATACTAAGTCCAACTAAATCAACATTTTCTTGTTCCACAGTGCTTACAATTTCTTGTGGTGTTAATCTGATACCATGATATATAACTTCCATTCCAACGTCTCTAGCACGAACTGCAATTTGTTCTGCGCCATTAGAATGACCATCTAAGCCTGGTTTGCCTACAAGTATTTTTAAAGGCCTCCCAAGTTTCTTGTTTACTAAACCGACTTTTTCTCTTACTCCTTCTGTCGATTTATCGTCAATGTTTGCTGAAACCGATGTACCTGTAGGTGGTCTATACTCACCAAGAACTTCTCTCAAAGTATTTGCCCACTCTCCAGTCGTAATTCCATTAGATGCACATTGAATTGATATTGGCATTATATTCTCATTGTTTTCCAAAGCCTTTTTTAAATTTTTTAAAGATTCGTCCACAACCTTTTGATTCCTATTTTTCTTGTATTTCTTTAATGAATTTGTTTTATCTTTTGCTGTTTTTTCATCAACTTTTTGTATTGACTCATCTACTAACAAGGGAGATTTCTCAGTTTCCTTGTAGCAGTTTACACCTATAATTTCTTTTTTATTTGTTTCTATATCATATGATCTTTGTGAAAGTGAAGATACTAATGATTCTTTCATGTAACCATTTTCTAGAGCTACAGTTGTACCACCCATACCTTCAATCTTATCAATCTCTTCATATGCTTCAGATTTTAATTGATTAACTTTTTCTTGGATTATAGGAGACCCATCAAATAGGTCAGAATATTCTAATAGGTCTGTTTCATAAGCTAGGATTTGTTGAAATCTAAGCGACCATTGCTGATCCCACGGTTTTGGTAGCCCCAGTGCTTCATTCCAGCCAGGAAGTTGAATCGCTCTTGCTCTTGCATTTTTGCTTAAGGTAACAGCGAGCATCTCAATAATGATTCTGGCTACATTGTTTTCAGGTTGCTGTGCTGTTAATCCAAGAGAATTAACTTGTACACCATACCTAAACCTTCTATATTTTGGATCTTCGACTTTGTATCTTTTAAGACATATTTCGTCCCACATCTCAGTAAAAGCCCTCATTTTACATAATTCTTCAACGAACCGTATGCCGGCATTTACAAAGAAGGATATTCTTCCTACCACATTTGGAAATTCATTTTCAGAAATTTCTCCAGAATCTTTAACTGCATCAAGTATGCATATTGCGTTTGAAAGTGAAAATGCTATTTCTTGAACCGGGGTCGCTCCTGCTTCTTGTAAGTGATAGCTACATATATTCGTAGGGTTCCATTTCGGTATATTTTTGTAGCAAAAAACAATCATATCAGAAATTAATTTAATAGATTCTTTGGGCGGATAAATATAAGTACCCCTAGATAGATATTCTTTGATAATGTCGTTCTGTGTTGTTCCTTGAAGGTTTTTTAGCTCTACATTGTTCTCTTCTGCAGTTGCACAATATAATGCAAGTAACCATGCAGCGGTTGCATTTATAGTCATCGAAGTGTTCATTTTGTCTAGAGGTATTCCATTAAAAAGAGCTAGCATATCTTCCATGTTTGAGATAGGCACCCCAACTTTCCCAACTTCACCTTCAGACAATATATGATCAGAGTCATATCCAGTTTGAGTAGGAAGATCAAAAGCTATACTTAGGCCGGTTTGTCCTTTGGATAAATTAGTCTTGAAGAGTTTGTTTGAGGCCTCAGCAGTACTATGTCCCGCATAGGTTCTCATTATCCAGGACCTGTCTTTTGTTTGACTCATCGTATGATTATACTCTAATCAGCTGAGCTTAGTATGTCATATCCAGTGATTGACTTACTCTTCTCCGCCATCGAATCTAAATATTCTTTATCTACTAATCCTGCAAGATGAGCTTTAGAAACTCGCATGAGAGCAATTTTTGCAGTAGCCTCATCAATCATTTCCCCAGTCTCTGGGTTGAACATTGAGCCACCACCCATTTCATGATAAAACTCTAACTGTTGCTTAGCTTCTTTAATTTGTTGGTCGTTTGGCGTGAAGGCATTATTTGAAATAATAGCTTGTTGTGGATGAATAACCCAAGTTCCGTCCATGCCTATTAGAGCAGATCCTTCAACTTTCTTTCTTAAACCTTCTTCTACTTTTTTTACTTGCTCAGGACTATCGTCTTTTCTCCAGAGACCAAGATAGACGTTATCAATAGCATGAAGACCCGCAGCTTTAGCAGCAGTAATTACAGCTTTTTTCTCATAATAAAAGACTTCATTCTGAGCATCTAAACAAGCACTTGGATCTACTCCTAACTCAGCTGTATAGTCAGCAATACCAAAAATCAAGCCCGCCATTCTTGAAGATGCTTTAGCCATATCAAAAGCATATTCAAGAGCTCTAGGTCTTTCTATTAAAGCTTCAATTGCTAATCTAGTTTTCCAACCATTTTTGGATTCTAGTTCATCCAAGGTGTCAGAAACAAGTTTTACATCTTCTGGTCCATTACATTTAGGTATTATAATCCCGTGAAACTTATCAACTGCTCCACTTAAAACGGCTTCCATATCACCTCTAAAAAATTCAGATCTTAAATTATTTGGACGTACTGTTATAACTTTTTTTCCAAAATCTAAAGTATTTAAAGCCTCAACCATTGTGGCTCTACTTTGATCGCCTTTGAACTCATAAGGACATGCGTCCTCCAGATCTGCCATTACGTGGTCAACAGGAGTTTTCTCCGCATTTGCTGCATTTGCATGTAGCTTCATATTGTGACCAGGATATGTTAACTCAGTTCTTGGTACTACAATTCGTGTTCCTTCATCTAATATAAACAATCTTGTTTCCTCCTAAAGAAATCTATTTATTTAAAATTGACTTAGCAATAACTTCGTGTTGAATTTCGCTTGTACCCTCGAAAATACTTATTACTCTGCCGTCTCTCCAGTATCTTTCAACTGGAAACTCTTTAGAGTATCCGTATCCGCCAAGTATTTGCATGGCCTCTCTCGTTATAAACTCTACAGCTTTTGCAGCTTTTACTTTTGCCATGCCAGCTTCTAAATCACATCTTTTTCCAGAGTCTTTCATAGAGGCAGCATAGTAAACGAGTTGCCTAGCGGCCTCAAGCTCAACTGCCATCTCAGACAGTTTCATTCTAATTGCTTGATGTTCACAAATTGGCTTACCAAATTGCTCCCTTTCTTTTGAGTACTGTAAAGCGAAATCAAAAGCAGCTTGAGATACCCCTACTGCTCTAGCAGCTGTCTGGAGCCTAGCTGATTCATAACTAACCATTAATTGATAGAAGCCTTTGTTTTCTTCTCCACTTAAAAGATTTTCTTCGGGTACAAAAACATCTTCAAAGGCTAAGTTGTACGACCTCATACCATGATAGCCTACTGTGGGTATTGGCTCTCCCTTTATATTAGGATGATCAATTTTTTCTCCTGGCTCTTTATCTACAAAAAATATACTTAATCCCTTATGTCTTTTGCTTGCATCAGGATCTGTCCTTGCTAGAACTATTAAGCAATTTGAGCGATTTGCAAAAGTACACCATGCTTTTGCACCATTAAGTAGATAGCCTCCATCAGTTTTTGTAGCCTTCAGTCGCATGCTAGCAGAGTCTGAACCAGAATCAGGTTCAGTAAAGGCAGCTGCCGGTAAAATTTGGCCAGTTGCAAGCCCGGGTAAATATTTTTTTTTCTGATCTTCAGTGCCGTGTGCCATTAACAATGTCCCCATTATAACACCTCGAGTCATAACACTACCGACACTAAGCCATCCTTTGCTTAGCTCTTCAGCAACTATTGCCATTGTTATATTATCAAGACCTAAGCCGTCGTATTCTTCGGGGAACACGATGCCAAAATAACCTTGTTCAGCCATTTTTTGTATAATTTCAGTAGGTATTTCAGCATTCTTTGCATCTAATTCTGAAGCTATAGGTTCAATCTCTTCCTGAGTAAATCTTCTCACAGCATTTCTAAATTCTTCGTGGTCATCATTAACTAAAGACATAAAATTCTCCTAATAGATAAATATTTAATGTTTAAGGCAAAACATACAGTCTTTAATTATACATTGCAATTGCTCAAATAAAAGAAAAAAGAGTCCAAATACTTATATATTTAGTGTAAAATGAATTTAAAAAGAGGGGGAATAAAATGGATTTCACACATATCAATATAGAGTTAGAAAGCGGTACAGTTAAGATTAAATTGAGAACAGATCTTGCTCCCAATCATTGCGAAAGGGTAGCTGAATTGGCGAATGAAGGTTTTTATGATGGAGTAGTTTTTCATAGAGTAATACCAAATTTTATGGCCCAAACTGGGGATCCCACGGGAACTGGTACAGGAGGTTCTAATAAGCCAGACTTAAAGCAAGAGTTTAGCCCAGAGAACCATTTACGTGGAACAGCTTCTATGGCTAGGTCCCAAAATCCAGATTCTGCAAATTCTCAATTCTTTATATGCTTTCAAGATTGCTCATGGCTTGACGGACAATATACAGTTTGGGGACAGGTAGAGGAAGGGATGGAACTTGTTGATGGAATCAAAAAAGGTACCGATGAAAGTGGTGTAGTAGAGAACCCTGACAAAATGATTAAAGTAACAGCAGAGAAGGAATAATTATGGACTTCAACAAAATACCTTTCATTAGAGACAACAAATGGATAATCACACCAGTTGTTTATGTTTCCTTTTTAGCAATTTTGTCAATTTTATTTTTATATAAAAATGCTTCACACGAATATGTTGATTATAATCAAAAAGTTATATTTGGCTTAGAGCTTAATCAAAAACACCCCGAGATTGCAGAAAAACTGAAGTACCCATTAGACTCTAAAGAGTTTGCCATAATTTCAAAAATTATTAATATGAAAAGCTTTAAATTAGCTAGAGATTCAGAATTATCATTATTGCAGAATGCAAATGTCGCTGGTATTTATGCGTTTAATTCAGAGTACAAAATCCTTGCGCTGGGCTATATGTCAAACAATGCTGAGGACTGTAGAAAACTTAGGGCTATAACAATTAGTAAATTAGGAAAACATCTAATGTTAATTGAAGACAGTTCTTTAAGCGAACAACTTTCATGGAAATCACAAGATAATTTATATACTTTTTTTAATCAATTCTCTTCAGATGGAATCGACCTAGAAAGCGTGTGTGGTTATATGATTTCTTCAAAATAGAGGTATAGATTTTCGATTATTTAGACTTTGAGTCAATTCAAAATACTTATGAGGAGCAAGAAAACATTTCGCTGTTCCCACCTTCTTTGGATACCCATCACTGTTTCTCAAGATATCTATTGATTAATAAATATTTAGAAACTAAAAAATCTAAATATCTGCTATGGTCGATAGAATTTGACTCAAATACCCTTATGGATCCTAATGTAATGGAAAGTATAAATTGGTGGAGAACTATAATTGATACATCAAATAAAAATGGAATCAAAGAATCCGCATTAATTATGCTTAAAAATATTGGAATTGCTTTATTAAATTTTAGAGATACCAGTAAAGATTTTCATTACGACTCAGGTTTTGTCCATAGCTATAGAATTCCAGAACGACCAATAATTACATTTGAAGTTCACCCACCAAGAAGATGCTTTAGACTGATAGAAAACTTCGAGAAGTTAATAGAGGATGTAAATGTAATGAAATTATCGAATAAGGATATACAGTCTCGAGTTTCTAAAAAATTTAAGATTAAAGATATAAATACTAATTTTTCTGACCCGGTCCTTATTTCCGCACAAATCATTTCCCAAACCCATAATAAGATTTCAAAACACATTAACGAAACTGACGAGTTGTTTCTAACCCCATTCTTAGCTGAAAAGATTTATTCTGATGCAGTCAATTTTAAAACTAATTTGAATTACATAGTTGATACTTTTCAAGAAGTTGATTATTGGGATCCTGACAAAAAGAGGTAAGTAAGTTTCTTTATTTTGTCAGCACCAAAGTAAATTCCAATACTTATTGCAAAAAGAGTGAACCTCCTTGCAACTGAAAGGGAAGTAAAGTAAGTCATGAAGAATATATATTGGCAAGCAAACATCCACACCATTAAGACAAAAAGCGTTAAATAGTAAAAAACTTTATATGATTGCGGATGTGTTATCGGATTATTTAAATCTGTTACTAAAGATATAATTATTATTAGGATCGATCCAAAAATTACAGGTGATAATGTGTAGCTGTAGCCTTTGAAAATTGCACTAAAAGTACATTGTCTTGCAGAACATCCGACAATTCTAGATAAAAGCGCAACAACAAAACAAGTGGATACAATTTCTAGAAAATAAAAAATAAAACTATAATTGCTTAAAGCATATTTTGAATCAAAACAATAATAAGCAATATCATCTAAAAAAGTAGCCATAAGTACTATCAATAAAGCTCTTTTGCCAGGGATATAGTGCCTGTTGAGAGACGCAGCCATATATATTTTGTTGGAGAAGAAGAAAGAAGCTAGTAGATTCAAGAACATGACTAAATAATGTTTTTCTATTTTTTTTAAATAGAATAATCCCCTTAATCAATTTTAGCATAAATCTGCATCTAAAAGCTTATTTTTATATTTGTAGATATCTTGTAATTAGAAATAAATATTGTAATATCCTATCAAACTGGTAGTTCCAAGGCATTCTAGTGGGTTGGATTTGATAAGGAGCCGAGTACTAATGATTACGCCTGAGAAAGAAAAAAGGGTAAAACTTAAAAAGCAAATAACACAAATTTTAGGATGGATAGTAAGCGGTGTAGCCCTTTATTTTGTTTATCAATATGTAGTCCAAATAGATTTAGATGCAGCAAAAGCAAAACTCAATTTGTATTGGATTCCTTTTATACTTGTATTTATAGCAACATATGTATGTTTAATGTCTTTTCTTGCAAATGGTTGGAGATATGTACTTGAGTTGCTCCATGGGTCCCCTTTGCCTAAGTGGAGATTCATAGGAATTTATACAAAAACCCAAATTTATAAATATATTCCATCAAATCTTATGCATGTTGTAGCAAGGATATATTTTGCTACTAAACTTGGACCTTCAAAAAGAAATGTTGTCCAGAGCTATTTCTTGGAAATTGTATTCATGGTATTGATAGGATTGTTAATTGTTTCATTATGCACATATACAGGATTTTTTTCATTAAACGAAGAGCTAATAGCTAAGGTTAAAGAATTTTCTGGAGGTAAGCTCAAAGGATTTTCGTTAGGAATATTAGGCTTTGGAGCAATTGCTATTGGTTTTTATTTGTATAAAGCATTAAGTAATTTTGATAAAGCATTTAGCTCAGAGAATTTGGTGAAGATAGGAAAACTGTTTCTTCTTCTTCTCGGTTTTTTCATTGGAATGGGATTGGTAGAATATATATTATTTGCAAATCTTTTAGGCATGGATGTAGGCTATCTTTACATATTGTCCCTCTTTACTATTACTTGGTTAGCTATGTTCATAATTCCAGGCGCACCAGGTGGAATAGGAGTCAGAGAATTTATTGTCATAACGCTCCTTGCTCCAATTTATGGACCTGATGATCCTACTATAGGAATTCTAGTGTTTAGGGTAGTTACAGTATTAGGAGACGCATTATTGCTCCCGATTGGCAATATCTTTTTGCCCGAAGATATTTCGCAAGCAAAAGAAGTTTAAAAAGATTTGACTTTTTTTAGAGTTAGATTATATTTATGGAGTAGGTTGAGTTAGAGACAGAATGTTTGTCTCACGAAGAAAGCTAAGAGATTAGCACTAAAACTCAATCTTTTTTTTCGCCCTTTTTACCCTAAAGATCATGTAGACCACATTCTCTCTTTTCATCTGCTTTTGTTGGATCGTAGTAATCATATTCATTTATAAGGTTATTCTCTTTCATATAAACATCTAAATCTTGATCAGACCAATTATAAAAAGGACTTAATTTTAATAATCCTTCATCTGTTTGACTAATTATATCTATGCTGTCCCTAAAAGTAGTTTGACCTTTCCTTAGATTAGTAATCCAGATATCAGGTTTAATCTCATACATAGCTCTCCTAAACGGTTCTAATTTAACTTGTTCAGTGAATACTTTGTGTAAAGGATTTTCTATTCCTGGTATTTCTCCTAAAAACTTCTCTTTAGGTTTGTAAACATTTATATTTAATTTTAATTCAGAAATTATTTTTTTAGCATATACGTAAATTGCTTTTGTATTAAACCCAGTATCACACCATACAATCTTAATATCCTCTTTTGCTTGCACACATAAATACAATATTGCTATTTCGTAGGGTCTAAAGTTAGTAGTAAGTACTGGATTCTTGGCATTTTCTAAACCCCATTTGATTATTTCAGCAGGACTTTTTTCTTGTAAGGTCTGATTTAAAGTGTATATATCTTTACTCATTTTATTCTATCTTAGCAGTGATTCGGCTATTATATAAGATATTACTACACAACTAATTGGACCCATAATCCAAAAACTTAAAATACTGGAAACACTAGTATTTTTTAAAGTTTGGGAAAAACCTGTACTCGCACAAGAAAATCCTATAATTCCAGCTGTAACTATTTCTGCTAATGAAATTGGTATTCCATAAAAAGATGCAACAAAAAGCAGGATTCCACCAGTAAGATGAACCGATATTGCTCTAATCAGACATATGTCAGTTATTTCTTTTGCTACTGTTTCAAGTATTCTGCCTCCAAACAATAGTGCACCAAGAGCCATAAAAAAACCTGCAAGCAAAGCCCCATCACTGGCAGATACGAGATTAATTGCAACTATTGGACCTGCAGCATTTGCAGAATTATTGGATCCAGCAAAAAATGCAATAAAGCAACCAGATATTACCAAGGAATATTTCAAAATTTTATTAATCCTTTCTTCATCGGAATGACTGGCAAGCCAATTGATAATTTTTAAATAAAGATGTTTCCCAATCAAATAATTGCTGAACCATAAAATAAGAGGTGTAGCAATCCACCATATTACTATTTCTGTTACTTTAAATAAATTTATTTCTTTTAAAGCCAGACCTATTCCAATCATTGTACAAACAACAATATGTGTCGTAGCAATGGGTATTTTTAATAAGTTAGCTATAAAAATACAAACAACTGGCAATGCAAGGATCAAGAAAATAAATTTAATACCCAATTTGTGAGCAGATAAATCAACTGATACTATTTCTTTCCCTACAGTGTTTACAACTTTTTCTCCACCAAATGCTGCTCCAAGAAAAACAAAAATAAATATTAAAGAGACGGATGCCAGCTTTGATATCGTATTTGAACCATATGCTGTTGCCATTGATGCAGCAGCATTATTTGCTCCAATGTTGAACGATAAAGCAACTGCTAGTATAGAGATTAATAAAGTTTCCATATTGATTAAAATGAAAATATACATCTTTTAATCAATTTTAGAAATAAAATTGATAAAAAAATCCAAATTTACTTGAAAAGCTCCTTAAATTAATGTTTTCTTATTAAGTAATAGTCAAGGAAATGTGTAAAAACTGAGTTTTTGGCTATTTTTGAGTTTTTATTCTAACTTAAGGTGAGGTTTTTTGTTTTGTCTGAAAAAAAAGAAATTAAAAAAGTAAGAAACGAATTTATTAAGGAAGATAGTGATGGTTTAAGAGGATCTATACATGATGAGATTCAAGATGAGTCCGTCGATAAATTTAATAAAGACAATATACAAGTTTTAAAATTCCACGGTATATACCAACAAGAAGACAGAGATAGAAGGAAAGAACTTAAAGAGCAAGGTTTAGATAGAGAGTACAGCTTTATGATTCGAACTAAGAACCCAGGAGGTGGTAATATTTCTCCTCAGCAATGGTCAATTTTAAATAAGATTAGTGAAGAATGGGCTAATAACACTTTGAGAATTACTACTCGAGAATGCTTTCAGTTTCATGGAGTTGGAAAATCTAACCTTTGGAATACTTTGAATTTTTTAAATACTAATTTAATTTCCAGTTATGGTGCATGTGGAGATATAGTTCGAAATACTGTAGCTTCCCCGATCTCAGATATAAGAAAAGATTTTACTTATGATGCACATTCGATGGCTGTAGAAATCGACAAAGCCACCCTTGCTAAATCAAAAGGTTATTATGAGATTTGGGTAGATGGAGAAAAAGTTACAACAAAATTAAATAGAGAAAAAATAGAAAATGACGACTTGTACGGCGAGACTTATTTACCGAGAAAATTTAAAATTGGAGTAGGTCACCAACTTGACAATTCTATTGATATTTACACTCAAGATATAGGAATAATGCCCGTTTTCAATGGAGAACTAATGGGATTTAATATTTTAGTTGGCGGTGGCTTAGGCAGCCATCACAGGCAGATCCAAACTTTCCCTAGGCTTGCAGATGAATTAGGAATGTGTGACGAAAAAGATGTTGTTAATGTAACAAGAACAATCGTAGAAATTCAAAGGGATTATGGATGTAGAACAAATAGAAAAAGAGCAAGAATGAAGTATCTGTTAGACGATTGGGGTGTAGAGAAATTTAGAAACGAGCTAGAATCAAGGCTTGGTTTTGAGCTGAAAGACTATCATAAAGTGGTAGTGAATTCTATTGATAACTACTATGGATGGCATGAGCAGAAAGAAAAAGGAAAGTTCTTTTGTGGAATATTTGTAGAAAACGGAAGAATTAAAGACACGGATACTACTATGATGAAAAGCGGACTGGCAAAAATTATTTCAGATTTTAATATAGAATCTCGTTTAACTGCTACACAAGATTTAATTTTGGTGAATATAGACGAGTCTGACATAGAAAAAATTAATAAAATGTTTAATGAATTCAAAATCGATGTTCATGAAAGTTTTTCCTTGTTAAGGAAGTCTTCTATGGCTTGTCCCGCACTTCCAACATGTAGCTTAGCAATGGCAGAATCTGAAAGATTCCTTCCTTCTCTTATTGATGATTTAGAAGAAAGAGGATATGGGAATGAAAAAATAAAAATACGCATGAGCGGATGCCCAAATTCTTGTTCACGGCCTCCTGTTTCAGAAATTGGTCTTATAGGGGCTACGATAGGTAAGTATAATATCTATTTAGGTGGGGATTTTTATGGTACTAGGTTAAATAGATTATTTTTAGAACTAGTCGAAGACACTGAGTTAGCAAATAAAATTTCCAGATTAATAGATTTTTGGAAACAAAACAGAGAAAACGAATCTGAATATTTTGGAGATTTCTGTGATAAACAAGATTTTAACAAATTAAAAGAAGTGGCCGAAGCGAATGTCTAAATCAAAATTTTTAAGAGAACTTGAAAACGAGTCAATTTTTATTTTGCGTGAAGTTGTTGCAGAGTTTAACAACCCTGTCATGCTTTATTCCGTAGGAAAAGATTCAAGCGTTATGTTGCATTTAGCACAGAAAGCATTTTATCCTGCAAAAATACCATTCCCATTGCTTCATATCGATACGGGTTATAAATTCAGAGAGATGTATGAATTTAGAGATACTTTTACTAAAGAAATAGGAGTAAAATTAATTGTACATAGAAATGAAGAAGCGATAGCTGATGGTGCACATCCAGACAAGCTTGGTGTTGCAAAATGTTGTGGTGCACTTAAAACAAAAGCACTACTAGATGCGCTTGAACAACACAATTTTGATGCTGCGCTAGGAGGCGCAAGAAGAGATGAAGAAAGATCTCGAGCTAAAGAACGAGTTTTTTCTTTTAGAGATTCTTTTGGCCAGTGGGATCCAAAGACTCAACGACCTGAGCTTTGGAGCATATTTAATTCAAAAATAGATGAAGGTGAATCTGTTAGAGTTTTCCCTCTATCTAGTTGGACAGAAGTGGACATCTGGAATTATATTAAGGAAGAAAAAATTAAAATTGTTCCACTTTATTTCTCAAAAAAAAGAAAAGTTGTTAGAAAAGGGAGAAATCTAATACCAGCAGAAGAATCAGATTCTCAAGATGCGAAAGAAGTTGTAAGCCGATTTCGAACTTTAGGGTGTTCTCCTTGTACTGGAGCAATTGAATCTAATGCAGACAACATTGATATGATTGTTACCGAAGCAATATCGGCTACTAGAAGTGAACGAGAAAATAGAATTATAGACCATGGAACAAATACTATGGAAGATAAGAAAAAAGAAGGCTATTTTTAATGTCCAAATCTATTGATATTCTAAGATTTGCAACCGCTGGTAGCGTTGATGATGGCAAATCGACTTTAATTGGGAGACTTCTTTTTGATACAAAAGGAGTTTTTACTGATCAGCTTGAAGCCCTTGAAGGAACTTCTCATTCAAATGAAGAAAAAGGAATTGATTTAGCTTTGATTACTGACGGGTTAAGAGCTGAAAGAGAACAAGGGATAACGATTGATGTGGCATATAGATATTTCTCAACTACAAATAGAAAATTTATAATTGCTGACACACCAGGGCATGTTCAATATACTCGAAATATGTTTACAGGGGCAAGCAATTCTGATCTTGCAATAATACTGATAGATTCTAGAAATGGTGTCCAACAACAATCAAAAAGACATCTTTATATTAGTTGGTTATTAGGAATTCAGAACATTATTGTAGCAATCAACAAAATGGACCTTGTAAACTACGACCAGAAAATATTTGATTTCCTATGTAAAGATTTTTTAAGTATTACAAAAAATTTAAGCATTAAACAAATTGATTTTGTACCAATCTCAGCGCTCAATGGCGACATGATTGTAAATAGGGGTAAAAATATGAAATGGTACAAAGGCCCCACGCTAATTAAAATTTTAGAATCAACAAAATTAAGCTCCTCACATGGTAAAGAAGCAGCAAGATTTCCAGTACAATTAGTAAATAGAGTCAACAATGAAGCTGCCAAAGATTTTCGTGGCTATATGGGAACATTGTTGTCAGGAAAAATTTCGGTTGGCGATTCAATAAAAATCTTACCTTCAAACAAAAAAACAAAAATAAAACAATTAATTTTATCATCTGAAAATGTAGAGGAGATTAATCAGAATGATTCCGCAACTCTGGTCCTTGACCAAGAAATTGATATATCCAGAGGAGATATGTTTACTTCGTTAGACGGTGAACCCGAAGTTTCTAATACAATTTCTGCAAGAATTTGCTGGATGGATGAAAAAGAGCTCAACCCAAAAAACAAGTATTTATTAAAACATTGCAACAAAATCTCCAAGGCATTGATTAAAGAGGTATTGTATAAAGTCGATATGGAGACACTGAACCATGTTTCAGCTGAATCTGGATTGGCAATGAATGATATAGCACAAGTAGAAATAATGCTCCAAAATCAGATAGTTTTCGATTCATATAAAAGAAACAAACAAACAGGTTCATTCATTATGATTAATTCTGAGTCAAACAATACAGTTGCAGCAGGAACAATTCTTTAATATTCTATATGGTAAATGAGTCAATATAAAAATATAAGTTTTTACAAATTTAAAACTTTTGAATCCCTAGATTTAATTAGGGAAACACTTTATATATCTTGCAAACAACTAAAGATATTGGGAACATTAATTATCGCACCCGAAGGATTGAATGGTATGCTAGCTGGGATTCCAGAGGCAATTGACAAGATTTTGCCGAAGCTTCGTGAGATAGGTATCGATTCTAACAATATAAAAACATCCTTTAGTGAGATTAAACCATTTAATAGATTACGTATTAAAATAAAAGAAGAGATTATAAGCTTAGGAGATTCAGCAAATTCTAATCCTAACAAGAAAGTTGGAGATTATGTTCAGCCAAAACATTGGAATAACATAATAGAGAACAAAAATGTTCTTCTCATAGATACTAGAAATTATTATGAAACATCGATAGGTACGTTTGAAAATTCTTTAGTTCCCAGCATTAGCTCGTTTAAAGAATTCCCAAAGTTTATTAAAAACTCTAATATTAGCAAAGACAAAGAAATAGCAATGTTTTGCACTGGGGGCATTAGATGCGAAAAGGCGAGTTCTTACATGCTTCAACTAGGATTTAAAAAGGTTTATCATCTAGAAGGAGGAATTATTAAATATTTAGAAAATGTACCCATTGAACAATCAAAATGGCAAGGTGAATGTTTTGTGTTTGACAATAGAGTGGCGATAGAGCATGAGTTAAGTGCAGGTTCATACATTTTATGTAATGCCTGCGGTGAACCTTTAAGCAAAGTAGATATCTCATCACACAGATACAAGAAAGGCATACACTGCCCATTATGTTTTGATAATATTACAGAAGAGAAAATTCAAAAAGTAACTGAGAGACAGAAACAAATAGAGCTAGCAAAATTGAGAGGGGAGGTTCATATTGGTGAATAGAACATTATTAATTCTAGTTCTTTCTCTTTTTATGTCCTTGGAATCTAATAGCCAGGTATACCAGGCTGTTGGAACATTTGTTAACACAAAAAATATCAAGATAGGCAAGGTAGACATTATGGAACAAGGAGATGGTTCAAACTTTAGAATCCAACTGGAAACCTTAACTCCAGGCCTATACGCTATGCATATTCACGAAAAAGGGTTATGTGATAGCCCAGATTTTATTAGCGCTGGAGGACATCATGGACTGAGAGCTGACGGAACCTTCTCTGGAGACTTTAAACCTATATATGTTAAAAATGACGTTAGCAAATATACTGGCAAACTAAAAGACTTTAACCAGATTATCTTTCTAAGAGAAATACTATTAAATCCAGATTCAGATTTAACAATTCTTGATAAAGATGGATCATCCATAATAATCCATGAAAACGTAGATGGTGGAGCAAGAATAGCTTGCGCAAGGATAGAAAGTAAAAATTAAAAAAGCTTTCCTTCGTCATTTAGTCTTTTAAGATTATCAAATCCACCTATCAATTTATCATCAATAAGAATTAAAGGGACCGTTTTCCAATTATGCTTAGTTGAAATCTCTAATCTTAAATCTAAATCATTAGTAAGATTAATTTCGGTGAAGTCAAGATTTCTGCTAGACAGTAAGTTCTTTGCCGCGAGACAAAAAGGACAATTATCAGTTGTGTAGAGCTTAATTTTCATTCTTTTTATTCCTCTTGTATAAAAGAGCCAAAGTAAAATAAAAAATTGATATAGCAATTAAATCCTGTAGAAGAAAAACTCCCATTTCTTTAAATCTTAATACCCCAAAAATTATAAGCAAAACAATTGAATAAATTAAAAAAAAGGATGAACTGAGAATTAATGCTTTAATCAGTCTGCCAAATTTAATTGTGTTATAAAAAATTATATAAACAAGTCCTAATGCGATTGCAAAGAAATAGAAAAAAAGAATTGAATAGAACATATTGTCAGGGAATAAAAAATTAATTTTTGAAAAATAGTACAAGATATCAACTGAATCAAAAGGATAAAAGGAGTAAAGATAGAAAAAATAAACCAACAGGCAACCTACAGCAACCACTATTAGGAAATCCAAAAAGTTCAAAATTGACAATAAAAATTTAGTTAACATTTAGATTTAGAGTAATTGAAAAAAAAAGAAAAAAAAGGGTAGATGTAAAAAGAGGCAGCACCCCGCAGCCACTTAAATCCAACCCTTAATTTTCTAATATGGTTAAAGTCCTATAATTAGCTACTTGGCTAATTACAAAATCAAATTGTTTTAATCGGCAAGTCCATTCTTTCTTCTTGTTGGACTTTCCTCTGGACGACCAAAATCTAGGCCAACTTTTGCAGCCCAATTTTGTGTTCCAGCAACGTGACCAGCATAACCTCTACCGTTTTGAGCGTTATGTGCGCTTTGACCTGCATCAATGCTTACACGTCTTGCCCAATTTCTCATTGGGGAATTTTGTTGATCTGGCATATTACACCTCCGAATAGATTAATTGTATCAAATGGTAATTTTAAAAACAAGAGGCGCTAACTATTTCTCAGATTCGTCAATAATTAAGCTAGTTTTAGGAGTGGCAACACACATAAGAATCATATTATTACTAATATCTTCAGCGTTAAGAGCATCTTTGTCAGGGGCCTCTATATACTCAATCTCACCTTCTACTAATTTTGCCATACAAGTTGTACACATACCCTGCATGCAACTAAAAGGCAGATCCATGCCTTGATTGTTAGCTGAAGTGACAATGGAATCTCCTTCCTCAACGGTAAGCAACTTTCCAGATTTTATAAATTTGATTTCATGAGCAGCCATTTATTTATTACCTAATTAGTCTCTTAAGATATATAATAAATCAAATGACAAATTATTTAAACGGTAAACTTTTTCTTGAAGATGTTAGCTTTGAATCCATAGCTGAAAAACATGGAACCCCATGCTACGTCTATAGCCAGGAACATATAATTAAGGAATTTAATGATTACCAGGCAGCATTTGTTAATTATCCAAATACTACAATCTGTTTTTCTGTTAAAGCCAATTCTAATTTATCTGTGTTAAATATTTTTAAGAATTTAGGGTCTGGTTTCGATATAGTATCTGGAGGCGAACTAGAAAGAGTAGTTAAGTTAGGAGCTAACCCTAAAAGAATAGTTTTTTCTGGTGTAGCAAAATCAGAAGAAGAAATAAATAAAGCAATTGAATACGATATCCTTTTCTTCAATGTCGAGTCGTTTGATGAACTTGAGCAAATCAATAGACTTGCATCAAAAGCTAAAAAAAAAGCTGGAATATCTATAAGAGTCAATCCAGACATTGACCCAAAAACTCATCCATATATTTCCACTGGTCTTAGCACTAGCAAATTTGGAATACCAATAAAAGAATCATTAAATGTCTACTTAGAAGCCAGTAAAATGAAAGATGTAGAAATACTTGGTATAGATTCACATATAGGATCGCAAATTATTGATTTAGACCCTTTTGAAGATTCAATGGAGAGGCTAGTAGATTTATACTCTCAATTAAAAGAAAAAAATATAAACATTCAATATATTGATATAGGAGGAGGTCTTGGTATTAAATACGAAGACGAATCTACACCACCTTTTAAAAAGAATTTTGCAGAAAAAATAATATCTCATATTAAAAAAACGGGATGCAACTTAATTCTTGAGCCAGGGCGTTCTTTGGTTGGGAATTCAGGATATCTCTTAACAAAAATTCTTTACAAGAAAAAAAATCAAAAGAAAAATTTTTTAATAGTTGACGCGGGTATGAACGATTTATTACGACCAGCGCTGTATGGATCTTATCACAAGATTGATCCTATATTGGACCCAGCATATTCAAAAGAAGTAGAAGAGACATTTGACATAGTTGGACCAATTTGTGAAACAGGCGATGTTTTGGGTGGTAATGTAACCATTCCTAACCCAAAATTGGGAGATGTTCTGGTAATAAATTCCGCTGGCGCATATGGGTCAGTAATGGGTTCAAACTACAATACTAGACCTAAAATTCCAGAAATTCTTATTCACAATGATAAAGACTCTGTAATCAGAAAAAGAGAGACGATTTCACAAATTCTTGACAATGAGGTGGTTGTAGATTTATGAGCGATTCACTAATACTTTCTATATTTGATAAGGGTGGATTTTTTGTATACCCAATACTTGCTTGTTCTATTATTGCTCTTTCTATATTTTTGAAAAAGTTTTATTTCACAAGAGACGAACAAATAGTGACCAAAGTATTTACTACAAAGCTAGAAAGCTATATAAAACAAGGAAGCTTTGATAACGCAATCACTTTTTGTAACAACGATAAAACAATTTTTTCTAACATAGCTGTTATTGCTTTAATTAATAAAGATCAATCAACAATAGAACTAGAAAAAATCATAGAAGACGAGGGCGCTAGAGAAATATTTGCTCTTGCAAAGTCGAATGAAATGCTAGGTTCTCTTAGCAATATAAGTACACTTTTAGGTTTGCTTGGAACAATATCAGGAATGATTACGGTTTTCCAGGTTATTTCAACTCAAACAGTTGTTGATCCACCAAGTTTGGCTGGAGGGATATCAGAAGCACTTTATACAACTGCTTTTGGACTTCTTGTAGCCATACCTTCATTTATTGGATATAAATTTCTACTTAATAGAATAAACGAAGCCGCAATGAAACTACAAACTGAATCTAAAAGATTATTGTCTACCTTGAAGAGTTAAAAAATGAATTTCACAAAACTTTTAGAAGATAACGACTTAAGCTTAGATCTTACACCTATAGTGGACGTTGTATTTAACCTTCTAATATTTTTTGCGCTATCTCTAAACTTCAGCCAAATAACTTCAAGTCTTAATATTAAACTACCCAAAGCTGGGTCTTCTGAAGTCATTACAGACAAGCAGATTGTTGTAAGTATTGAAAAAGGAAATAAAATTTATATCAATGATAATAAATTATTTTTAGACCAAGTACCTACATTCCTTACTAATGAAGATAAGAGCAAAGTTGTAGTTTTAAAAGCCGATAAAAGTATAGATCATGGATTCGTAGTCCAAGTTATGGACATAATCAAAAGATCAGGTTTTAACAAAATTGGAATAGCAGTTAAGAAGTTCGATCAATGAACCAAAAGTCAGATTTAATTTCAGGTTATTTGCTTGTTATTGGTACAGCTTTTTTTACTGCATTTTCTTATATTTTTGGGAAAATGGTATCTACTGAACTCCACCCTGAAACAGTAACTTTTTATTGGTTTTTGGGAGCTTTTATAGTCGCCCTAATCAATGGATTTATTTATTCAATTTTTAATAATAAATTTAAACTAATCCCATCTGACTTAAAGGATTACAAGACTGTTACAATAATATCTTCTGTTATTACTATTGTTTCAGTAGCATTCTGGGTTGTGGCTCTCAGGACAGCAGGACCCCCCGTCACCTCATTTTTAATGAAGTTCCAGGTGGTTTTTTCTGTGTTGTTGGGATTCTTGTTCTTAAATGAAAAACTTACAAGACCAGAGATTATAGGAATCATTTTAACTTTCTTAGGTGGATTTGTTATAACTTATAATGCATCAAATTTTGAATTTAGAGGTTCGCTGTATGCCATAATCTCTGCTTTTGGCTATTCATGCTTATTTATGATAGTAAAAAAAATGGGTAGAAATTTAAATATGATGATGGTGGCAGTACTCAGATCAGTTGGTGTTTCACTCCTGATTGGGATATATCTCCTATGCTTTAATAAATTTCAACTACCATCTTCTATCGACCTTTTGTATATGTTCATAGGAGGAACTTGTGGAGCATATGTAGGAAAAGCTTTTCAGTTTCAAGCAATTAAACTAGTTGACATCTCTAGGACTACAGCAATAACCCCATTGGAGGCTGTATTCGTACTTATATTAACCTATATTTTTTTTGAAACTGTACCCAGCACTATAAAGTTGATCGGTGGAGCAATAATATTGGTAGGAGTCCTAACATTGATAATATTTAGTCGAAGGAAACAAAACTAAAGAAATTTAGTCTTGAGCTTTTTTTCTCGCTTGTATCTTTGTAAAGCTAGTGTAATCAACTCATTTAGTAATTTTTTGTAGTTTAGTCCGATCTCTTCAAGAAGTTTAGGGTACATACTTATAGGTGTGAACCCTGGTATCGTGTTTATTTCGCTTGCATAGAGTCTATTAGATTGTAAATTTTTTGTTTTTCCATATAAGAAATCAATTCTAGCCATTCCTTCACACCCTATTTTTTCATAAGCTAAAATTGAATTGTTTTTAATTTCATTGCTGAGTTTCCTATCATTATTTATTTTTTTCCAAGGTATTTCTAGCTTTGATTTTCCGTCAATATATTTAGCATTATAATCATAGAACTCGGAGGAGGGTATTACTAATCCTGGCTTAGAAACCTTTAGCTTTTCATTTCCTAAAATACTAACCTCGATCTCATTTGGATTAATTACAGCTTCTTCAGCAATAACCTTCTCTGAATAATTAAAAGCTTTTCCTATTTTACTAATTAAGTCTTTTTTCGATTTAACTTTATAAACACCAACACTTGAGCCAAGATTTGCGGCTTTTATAAAACAAGGAAGCTTAATCTTTAATACTATAGTTCTCACAATTTCTTTTCTTTTTGTTTGCCAAGAAGGGCTAGTAATTTCAACGAATGATGTAGTCCTAATACTGAGGTTCTGAAAAATCCTTTTTGTTATAACTTTATCTATACATATTGCAGAACTGGTTATATCACTACCAACGAATGGTTTATCTAAAAGTTTTAACAATCCTTGTATTGAGCCATCTTCACCTCCTGTGCCATGAACTATAGGAAAAAATACATCAACATTTAGCTTTCTATCTATTTGTCCTTTATCTTTGACTATGACTGAATTTTTTTCTCCAATTGAAAAAATGATTTTTTTTCCTGTTGCTACAAATTTATGTGACAATCCGCTTTTTGAGATTCTAGCTTCTCTAAAGGAACCATTTTTTGTTATATAAATACCAATTATTTTGTATTTTTTTTGATCCAGGTTGTTTAGAATTGAATTGGCAGAGATTATTGAAATCTCATGTTCTACCGAATTACCACCATAAATGATACATATTCTCAACATATTTATAACCATAACACTTTTAGGTGAATTAATTGTTTATTATTTCTTATAATTTGGTAAAATAAAATATTCAATTTTGTTAATATCTTTTTGATTTTGAGATATGCAGATAGGGGGAATTATAAATGTCTACAAAAGTAGTTATAAGTGAGCCATTACGAACAGCAATAGGTACATTTGGAGGTACTCTTCAAGATGTTCCTGCAGTCGAATTAGGCGTAACAGTTGTAAAAGAAATACTAAATAGAACTGGAGTCGAAGCCACGCAAATTGATGAATTCATCATGGGCAACATTTTAGGCGCAGGACAAGGACAAAATCCTGCACGTCAAGTTGCACTTGGAGCAGGGCTTGATTACGATACTCCATCTTATACATTAAATAGGGTTTGTGCATCAGGTGTTCAATCAGTTGCTAATGCAGCACAAGCAATAAAAGCAGGAGACGCGGATTTAGCTATTGCAGGTGGTATAGAAAATATGAACCTTGCACCTTTCTTGCTGCCTAAAGCAAGATACGGTTACAGAATGGCACTAGAAGCAAAAGATACCGTCCTTGATGGAATGGTTTACGATGGACTTTGGGACATTTTTAATAACTATCATATGGGTATTACAGCAGAAAATCTTGCTGATCAATACAACATAAGCAGAGAAGACCAAGACAAGTTTGCAATTGATAGTCAAGGAAAAGCAAAAAAAGCAATTAGGTCAGGTGTTTTCAAAAAAGAAATCGTCCCCGTACAACTTAAAAAGGGTGTTTTTGATATTGATGAGCATCCAAGAGAAGTTTCTATGGCTGCATTAAGCAGACTGAAACCCGTATTCACCGCTGAAGGAACTGTTACGGCAGGTAATGCATCAGGTATTAATGATGGAGCAGCTGCAATGTTTGTTTCATCCGAAGAAAAAGCTAAAGAGTTAGGACTAAATCCAGTAGGAGAAATAATTTCTTTTGCTGTTGCTGGAGTTGATCCTTCAATTATGGGAATTGCCCCAGTTTCCGCAATGAACAAAGCTCTTGCAAAAGCTGGATTGACAATCGATGATATAGATTTAGTTGAGTTGAACGAAGCATTTGCTGCTCAAGCTTTAGCTGTATTAAGTGATTTTCCCATTCCTGAAGAAAAATTAAATGTTAACGGTGGAGCAGTAGCGCTTGGTCACCCAATTGGCGCATCTGGGACTATATTGATTGTTAAACTACTTCATGAAATGCAACGAAGAAAGGTAAAAAGAGGTTTAGTTTCATTGTGTGTTGGTGGTGGTCAGGGTATTGCGATGGTTATAGAAAACCCTAACGCATAGAAGTAAATTAATGCCAACAGATAGAAATAATCAAAGCAAAGATGTTTATAGCTCTCAGCTTGATATAGAAACAAAGAGATTTTTCTTCGATTTAAAAGAAAATCATAAGGGGCAATATTTGAGGATTACTGAGGTTAGTGGAGGAAGATCTAGTATTGTTATTCCTGTAGATGGACTGAAGGACTTCTCTAAGAATATTGAAGAAATAATTGATAAAGCCAACAAAGAATAACTATTATGATTAGCTTATAAGCTTAAGGTTCTCTTCCTGATACAAGTTTTCCCTAATCAAGATTTCAGTTTTTGAACAATACAGCCTATTATCTTTGAAATTTTCTTCGTCATTAATAAAACCAAGAGCAAAAGTAATACCGTCTTTCTTAGAAAAAAAGCTACTTGTTATTCTTCCGACAACCTTTTTGTCTTTGTTTGTAATTTCTTCAGAAGTTACAAGATTCCCATAAATTAGTAGGCAAGCTAATGTTTTTCTAACTTTTCCTCGATAACGAATTCTAGCAATTGTTTCTTGTCCCACATAACATCCTTTTGTAAAACTAATTGTAGACCACATGTTTGATTCTATAGGAATCACCTTTTCATTAATTTCGTTTGGAAAGCTAGGTATCCCTTGAATTATTTTCCATTTCAAATAAAGTTCTTCATCAATTCTATGGTATCCGGAGAAATCATAATCTTTTTCGACCACAGCAACTCCAAGATTTTCTTCTAAACATATAGGAGACCCCCAATCTTTATTTTTTGATATTTCTAGGCCAGAACCTTTAACTACCAATAGTTTATTTGATAAATCTTCTATATTTACTTTATAGGACATCTTGTATTTATTGAGGTGTTCCATTAAATTCTGAATTTGCAATGAATTAGTAATTATATATATATTGTCTTCGTTGAACACAGACATATCGAACAAGATTCTTCCTTTATTGTTCAATATGAGATTATGTTGATATTTTAGAGTGGAATCGTTAGAAGAAATTCCGTTTAAGAACTTCTCACTATCTTTTCCCTCCAACAACAAGATCCCTTGTTTAAATTGAGAAAAATAAATTTTATCTTTTCTAAATAAATCTTTTAATTCATTACATGAAAATTGAGACATTTTACACCATTGTTGATTTTTCCTTCATTCTTTATAAAATAACATACATAATATTTACCTAATTCAGTACATTTTGTTTATTATATTAATATGGAATTCAATTTAGAGAATAAAATTATAGTAATAGGATCAGGTCCTGCTGGGCTAACTGCTGCAATCTATGCAGCTAGAGCCAACTTAAGCCCCTTAGTTTTTGAGGGTTTTCAGGCAGGGGGACAACTTACAATGACCACGGATGTAGAAAATTTCCCTGGATTCCCTACAGGTATAATGGGTCCAGATTTAATGAACTCTTTAAGAGAACAAGCTGAAAGATTTGGAGCTAAATGTATAATGACCCAAGTTGATAATATAGATTTCAATTCCTATCCATATGTTCTAACAATAGGAGAACAAGAGATATCTACTTACTCAATAGTTCTTGCAACAGGTGCTACTGCAAAACTCCTTAATATTCCAGGCGAGCTAGAATTAGTTGGAAGAGGAGTTTCTACCTGTGCTACTTGTGATGGATTCTTTTTTAAAGATAAAAAGATTCATGTAATAGGTGGTGGAGATAGCGCAATGGAAGAAGCAATCTTTCTTACAAAATTTGCTAAACAAGTTACAGTGGTTCACAGAAGAGACAAATTAAGAGCATCAAAAATAATGGAAGACAGAGCTAAATCGAATCCTAAAATTGATTTCTTATGGAACGCTCAAATGAAAGAAATAGTTGGAACCGAAAGTGAAGGGGTTAAGTCTTTTTCATACACAGATACAAAAACAAATGAAAATCTCACTAAAGAGAGCCAGGGTATTTTTGTAGCAATTGGCCATACTCCTAACAATGAATTATTTGCGAACAATATCGATTTAGATGATAACGGATATATAATTACCTCTGGAAAATCTTCTAAAACAAACCTAAAAGGAGTGTTTGCTGCAGGGGATGTTCAAGACAGTATTTACAGACAAGCTATAACAGCTGCAGGTACGGGTTGTATGGCAGCAATAGATGCAGAGCGGTTTTTAGAAGAGAATGAATTATAGACTTTTTCCAAGAAATAAAGATATTAAAGTATCTGAACTAG
>CEQP01013363.1_pt1 | contig 29713 bp, 27 predicted proteins | sample 356291 | NCBI WGS metagenome assembly CEQP01 (sample SAMEA2621221, study PRJEB7988) | marine metagenome | isolation source: saline water (ENVO:00002010), including | reverse complement strand
AGGTTATAAGTATAATTAAAAATATAAATATAATTTTTTAAAGGGAAATATGGAAGAAGTTTTTTTAAAAGCTGAAGAAGAATTTTTAAGTAATAATAATTTTGCTATTGCTACCGTTATAAAAACATCTGGATCAACACCACAAAAACCTGGAGCAAAATTGTTAGTTAAGAATGATAAAACTGCAATTGGTACATTGGGCGGAGGTTGTGTTGAGGGGGATATATGGTTTGCAGCTTCAGAAATGCTGAAGAATAAAACTGATTCCGAAATGAAAGAATATGAGCTTAATGAAGAATTAGCAGCAGAGGATGGGCTAGTTTGTGGAGGTACAATGTTTTTCCTCTTAGATAACATAAACAAATCCGAATCTCTAAAAAAATACAACCAAGAAATAATTTCTGCATATAATGGCGGATCATCTGTGTCATTGGCGACATTAGTAAAAAAACCAATTACCTCACTGGCGAAAATAGGAGATAAAATACTAATAAGAGAAAATAAATCGACTTCTGGTACCCTTGGTGATGAAATTTTAGATAATTTGGCTAGAAAAACTTCAGATGAAATATTACCACTCGGCAGAAATAAATATGTATCTGATAAAAGAGGATATGAATTTTTTATAGAAGCCTATACCAATCATCCTACTCTAGTGATTGCAGGTGGGGGTCATGTTTCAAAAGCAATATATAATATAGCAATAACTCTGGGCTATAAAATTATTATCATCGATGACAGAGAAAAATTTTCTAATCCTAAAAGATTTCCTAAAGCTACAAGCACTTTAGTTGGTGATTATTCAAAAGAATTAGAAAAAATTAACCTGGGAACTAACTCATTTATTGTTATAGCAACTAGAGGTCATAAATATGATGCGTATGCTACTGCCGCAGCACTAAGAACAAATGCAAGTTATGTTGGCTTGTTAGGCTCGAAAAGAAAAGCTATATTAATTTACGAAGAGCTATTCTCAAATGGCTTTAGTTACGATGAAGTCAGTGAAATTCATTCTCCTATTGGTTTAGATTTGTCCGCAAGAACTCCAGAAGAAATATCATTATCCATCATGGCAGAAATAACAGCATTCAGGCTAGGTGGAAAGGGTAATTTCTTGAAACTGGATAAAATCTTAATCGATAAAGCATTAAAAAAATCTAAAACTACTTAATCTAATAATGACAAAACCAAATTTTACTTCAGGCATAATTTTGAGTGGAGGTAAATCTGAGAGAATGAATTACCCCAAAGCAATGTTAATTTGGGGTGAAAGTATACTGATAAATTATCAAATAATCTCCTTGTTTAATGCTGGCTGTGACGAAGTCATTGTTGTAACCGGAAAAGACCACGAAATTATCACTAAAAATATGATAAAAAAGGATAACTTGAAACTTATCTATAATCAATCATATGAAAAAGGTAAAACAACCTCAATCAAATCAGGACTAGAGAAAATTTCAAATACATCAGATACAATTATGATAATTGCTGTTGACCAGCCAAGACCTGCACACATTATAAAAAAAATAATTGAATTTCATAATAATAATGATTTTGATATTACGTACCCTGTTTATAAACAAAGAGGAGGTCATCCACTTATTTTTGCGAAAAAAATGTTACCTGAATTGCTAAATATTTCTGAAAAAAAAGAAGGTATTAGAGAAATTTTTAATAATAAAAATTTTACCCACGGAAAATTAGATTTATCTAATATGATCGTAAGAATTGATATTAACACGATTGAAGATTATGAAAGAGCAAAATTAGATTTTGATAATATCGAGGAAAATTCTATTGAATAATGATAATGGTTTTCCTGACTCAGGAGATAAAATAATAAATATTATTGCTAAAACATACACTTTTGTGAAGGAAAATATTAGGTGGGCCATAACCGAGCACGATCTTTATGAAAGTATAAAAAACAACCTTGAACGTAATAATTTATTGGTAGAAAATATTTTTGTTGGTTTCGATGAGCATACTATAAATGAATCTTATATACCAATACCTGGTGAATCAAAAATAATCAAAAGAGAGGGTTGGCTTTCAATTATTATAGATTATAGATTCAAAAATGAAAAAATTTCTAACAAAATTGCTTGGATAGCTAAATTAGGAAAAAGCCCTGAATATGAATTTGAAAACTCTTATAAAAAACTTATTGAATTAAGAAATTTATCCTATAAGTTCATTATGAACAAAATTTCTAGTGGTCAATTATTACAAAAAACTGATTTAGATGACTTCATAAATAAAAAATCAAAAAATATTTCATCAGAAAATTCAATATTTCAAAAAGATATTAGTGTCAGTAAATATAAAAATGGCATCACATCAATTAATTTCTTAATATCTACAGTATTAAATGACATTAAATTACCTGTGAATATTGATTTAATTATCTCAAAAAACAAACTTAAGGTGTTGAGCAGATTCCAAAAAAATATACTATTATTGGATACATTAAACTAGGTTTTTACAATTTTCCCATAATTATTTTCTATCGCTAAATTATAAATACTTACAGCCATTGCTAAATCTTCCATAGCCAGTCCCTGGGATTCGAATAGAGTTGAAATATTTTGATAATTTTTTGATAATTTTTTATTATGAATAATTTCTGATAAACCAGATGCAGTTTCCCATGAAAATGCACCTTGCTCTTGAGCTCTCAGTAATTCCCCAGACTCAATTTTAGCTTGAGAGATTTCATCACAAATTATTTTGTCAATTTTATCAATTACATCAATTTCAACTTCTGATTTCATCCAAGAATTATTTCCTGCTGCATTTATATGTATACTTGAATTAATCATTTCTTTGGTTATAACAGGCTTAGGCGAATTAGTAACAGATGTTAAAATATCGAAGTTAATTTTAATAAAATTGTCGTAATCTAATGGCACAACGCTAACATTAAATTTTTCAGCCATTTTCAAAGCAAAATTTTCTCTATTAGTTTTTTTTCTTGAGTATACAAAGACTTCATTAATATCTCTTATATTAATTATAGCTTCAAATTGAGTTTCAGCCTGATATCCTGAACCAACAATACCAAATACGTCTGAATTAGTTTTTGAGAGATATTTTGATGCTAGACCAGATACAGCACCTGTTCTTATTTGACCAAGAATATTTGCTTCAATGATAGCAATTAGTCCTCTATGAGTAGTATCATATAGCATAACATTAAAATCTATACCGTTTTTATGACTAACATAGGATTTATTAGCAGCATATCCTTTAGTTATCCATGAAGCACTCATAAAGTTATATTGGCCATGGGAAGTTGGTAGCCTATACCTTGGATAATTAAAAATTTCTCCTTTGGCAAATGCAATAAAAGCATCTTCCATACAATCAATAGCTGTACGCATATTTGTTATTTTAGAAACTTCTGATTCAGAAATGAATAAAACTTCTTTTGACATTTTATTTTCTCAACTCATAAAAATGGTCAACAGGTCCATTACCACTACCTAATAATAGATCATTTGACATAGCATTCCATACATAATCTTTTGCATTAATAAACGATTGTTTTGTATTTTCTCCTAAAGCTATGTTAGCAGTAAACGCTGCAGCAAAAGTACAGCCTGTGCCATGATTATTTTTAGATTTTAATCTTGGTAATGCGTATTTATAAAAACTATCCTTACTATAAAGAACATCGATAGAATCTTTCTTATTATTATCATGGCCTCCCTTAACTATAATATTATCAGCACCTAGTTTTCTTATCTTCATACAAGCATCATTAACATTATTCATAGAAATTATTTTTTCGCCCACTAAAGTAGCTAATTCTGGGATATTTGGTGTAATAGCAAAACTCATTGGAATTAGGCTATTTTTGTACTCACTGATTGCTTCTGCTTTTAATAACGTATCTCCAGAGGAAGCAACCATTACAGGATCAACAATTAATTTTTCCCATTTATACTCTTTTGCTTTATCAGAAATAATTTTTACTATATCAGGAGTATAAAGCATTCCAGTCTTAATAGCTTTCAAATCAAAATCTTCCACTATGCAATCTATCTGAGAAGAAATCATAGATAAATTTAATGTACTTACATCTCTAACGCCTTGAGTATTCTGGGCTGTAATAACTGTGATAGCAGTAGTTCCATATACTCCTAAGGAAGAGAAAGTTTTTAGATCTGCTTGTATACCTGCTCCTGAACCAGAATCACTTCCTGCTATTGTTAATACGACTGGAATTTTAGATTTTTTCAAAGAATCACCTCAAGATATAGGAAAAATCTTTATAAGTTTTGTTGATTTCAAGGTCGCTAGATATTAATTTTTCAGATTTCATCCAATCTGAAAAATCTAACCATTTTTTTTGATCTATACTTCCGAATCGACCATTATTGTTCTGCCATAATGGGACTAATAACTCTACTCCCGCCCTATCAACTTTTTCATCTACAGAGTCTTGATTATACTTAATCAAAATATCGATTGAATTTTGTGGTTCTGAAATAGCTTTTCTATATCCTTCTGATAATGAAATTATAAACTTTTCAACTATTTCAGGATTTTTCTGTAAATTTTCTTCAGATGTTACCAAAATCAGTTCATAATAAGGAGGGACACACCATTCATCAGGATAAATAATATTTGTTTCGTAACCCTCATTAGACATAACAATTGATTCATGTGTCCAGTAAGCACCAATAATTGCATCTACATTTTTAGATAGTAGAGTTTGCCCCAAAGACCACCCCACATCTATTACATCTAATGTTGATGAGTCTGCATTATCACACTTCATCATTGTATTTAACATGGATTGATTCCAAGGTATTCCAGGGAAACCAATTTTTTTACCTTCTAGATCTTTGGGACTTAATAAATTTGATGACTTTAGTGTCATTATTGAATTTAACGGCCTTGGAACTATCCCTGCAATTGCTATTACTGGCACACCTTGGTCTCGTGCGAGTAATAAATCTGGTTGATAAAATAACCCAAAATCAGATTCACCACTAGCAATTAAGTTTAAAACAGTTGCAGGATCTGCAGGAGGTTCAACAGAAAAATCTATACTATTTTTTTCAAATATTTTATGTTCCATTGCAACATAAATTCCTGCATGATTTGCATTGGGGTACCAATCAAGGGTTAATAATACTTCTTGATTTTTCTCATCTGAACTTGAACAAGCAAGAATAAAAATACTCATTAAAATTAATATTAAACTGAATTTCATAACGGATATCTCCTTAATAATTTTTTTTCAATACTTACTACTATAAAAAATAATAGTATCGCTATAATTGAAAGACAGACAATTGAAGCAAAAACTCTTGAGGTTTGGAATTGAGGGCCTGAAATTTTCATCACCCAGCCTAAACCACTACTTGACCCTATCCATTCACCAATCACTGCACCAATAACAGAAATGACGCAGGCAATCTTACAGCCCGAAAGAAAATTAGGTAGGATAGAGGGAATGTACAGTTTTTTGTACATTTGCAACTTTGTACTTCCATGAGAATTAAACATTCTTATCATATCAATATCAACGTTTTTTATTGCTGTAACTAAATTTATAACTAAAGGAAAAAAAGTAAACAAAACAATAATAATCACTTTAGAAAACAATCCTGTACCAAACCAAACAATTAAAATTGGAGCCAAGGTAAAAACAGGTATAATTTGAGATGTTATTAATAGCGGATATATAGTTTTTTCAAAACTTTTGAACCAAAATATCAAACTAGAGATTACTAATGATATTAATATGGAAATTACCAAGCCTATAATTATCTCAAACAAAGTAATCAATGAATGTTCAAACAAAATTTTATAAGAATTAATTAGTTCAGCAATTATATTTACTGGAGATGGCAAGAACCATGATTCTATATCAAGCAACATAACTGAAATTTGCCATAGAAGTATGATTAAAAGAACAGAAGCGAAAGGAGGTAAATAATTCTTAATTATGATTTCTTTTTGCATAAATTTCCTACGCTAGCATTATCTAGTTCAGGTCTATAAGGGTCGGTAATAATTTACCCTCTCAGCTCATAAATAGCTCCCCATGTTTAAAGAAAATTATACAATATCAAATTTTTAATAACAAATAATTTATATTGATAGATCTTTTATAATATCTTTTTTTAGTTGAATAAAATAATTTGAAGTAACGTCTCTATTATCAACTATTTGCCTATCAATCAAATATTCTTTTATGATTCTTCCTGGATTAGTAGCCATAACTACTACGCGATTAGCCAATAAAATAGCCTCATCTATATCGTGAGTAACCAGTATAATTGTTTTGCTAAACTTGCTAAATACCTTCATTAACCATTCGTGTAAAGTAGATTTAGTGATTGCATCAAGTGAACCCAAAGGTTCATCTAAAAGCATTATTGGATTGTCAACAATGACGGAACGTAAGAAAGCAACTCTTTGCCTCAAGCCTCCTGAGAGTTCATGAGGCATGTAATCTAGATATTTTTCAAGACCAAAATCTTTAGAGTATAAGGATATTTTATCTTGTATATATGATTCTGAAAAACCCTTAATCTCCAAACCTAGGCCTGCATTTCTACTTACATTTCTCCATGGTAATAAAAGATCTTTTTGTTGCATATACGAAATTTTATCTCCTAAATTAACCATTTTTCCTTCAACTAAAATTTCACCGGTTTTTGGTTTAGTTATGCCTGCAATTATGTTTAATAATGTACTTTTTCCACAGCCAGACGGACCAATTACTGATACAAATTCACCTGATGAGATATTAAGATTTATCTCAGAAAGAATTTTTTCATGATAAAAATTGAAATTTATATTCTTTATTTTAATCAAATTATTATTTTTTTGCTCTTCTTTTTTCAGCAGCTCTTTCAGCTTCAATTCTCTCTAGATCATACGTATTGTGATCAACGTATTTCATAGAGTTTGCTAAAATTTTATGACCAGCTTTATTAAGAATTAGTTCATGCATTTTTTGACAAACTCGCCTATAATCAACATGACCTTGTGGGGCAGTTCTAAGTTCTAATAAATGGTATGCTTCTCGAACATTAAATTGCATTGAATATCTAATATTATATGAAAAAGGAACAACATATTGAGCCACATGTAAGCCATATTTTGAACCTAATGTTTTAAAATATTCTCCTATTTCTATCATTATTTTTTCCCATGTGTCCTGATAATTAATCTCCTCGATTACTTGAGGAGTAGAAAAACCATTAAATGTACTGAGCTTTTGCCAATCAATAGTCATCATTCTATGCCTTTGAAGATCACGGAAACTGCCAAAGTCCGACAAAATATCAAATCTGTAATAAGAACGTTCCATTGCTCTACCTGGTTTATGCCTTCTATTATTTCTATCTCCAATATATTTGTATAAAATTCTTTCTTTTTCTTTTTGGCTTAATTTTTGAACTATTTTTATCAATTCTCTCTCACTTTTATTAGTGTAAGAGTATAAAGCTGAAACAATTATTTTATCTTCAGCATTTTGATCCCATTCAATTAAGTCAACTTCTAGATTAGTAGAAGAATTATTGCCATAATCATTTACGATTTTTTCCATATTCTGATTAATATCACTAAAGTATTTCGACCATAATAATCCTCTATCTGGCAAATCTACTCTCTTAAGAAAAGAAGGTATAACCTTTCTTAATTCAGATAACATTAAATTAGAATAGCTTCTGACTTCAGCGAGTGGATGACTATTCATTTTCATAATCATATTTTCATAAGCTTGACCTGACGCAAATATACCTACGTTTGAAAATGTTGATGCAGGTAGTAACCCCCTAGCAACGTCACAAGCCTTTGCTCGTATAGAGGAGTTATAAATAAAATTCGAATCATCGGTACTTTTAGGGTATTTTGATTTGAAAAAATCTACTAATTTATGAACTAATAAAGAATATTCATCAAAGAGTTTATCCATATTTTTTTTATATTTTGTTAAGTCATACGATGATATTTCATCTGGAATAACATATCTATAATGCTCATTAACTTTTTTGTCATAAAAAATGTATCGTGTTGATTGTTCTAAGTATGATGCTAGTCTCCCCCACTCGAGAACCTTTGTCAAAATATTCGATGCATTTTCACAAGCAATATGAGCGCCACCAAGTTGAGCCACAGAATCATCACCATATTCACTAAAAACTCTATCATATAGTTTTTCTGCTCTAGTTATATCTACTAAAAAGTCTTGATTATTTTTTAAAGTTCCATTGTCAATATTAACAAATTCATCTAAAAATAATCTTCTTAGAGATTTTGATGAACGGCTATATCTAGCAAATAGTGCACCTTTTACTACTTCTGGCAAGTTCATAACTACAAATACAGGTTGATCTATATTTGTAAAATAATTTTCCAAAACTTTTCGTTCTGGATTTGAAAAAGATTCTGGAGTATACATTTTATACCATCTATTAAATAATTATATCAACTTAAGAGGATTTTCTAGATTACTCTGAACTTCAGACATGAACATTGCTGCTTCTGCTCCATCACCAACTCTATGATCAGCGGACATACTAGCACTCATAATAGATGCAATTACAATCTCACCATTAAGTACAATAGGTTTTTCCTCAACTTTTCCTACAGCTACAATTCCTGCATTTGGAGGAACAATAATAGCAGAAAAACTTTTTGTCCCAAACATACCAAGATTTGAAGTACCAAAAGTCCCTTTAGTCAATTCATCTTGAGTTAAATTACCATCAATACCTCTAGCCCTGTTACTAAGATCTTTTACCGATTGAGATATTTCAGATAACGACATATTTTCAATAGACATAATAGCAGGAACTACCAATCCATCTTCAAGCGCCATTGCAACACCAAGGTTTATTGAAGTACTACCAATAAGTTTATTCCCCTCAAATGAAGAATTCCATTTTGGATACTTAATTAGAGAATTAGTAACAGCCTTCAGAAGCATATCATTAACAGATATTTTCTCCTTTGTTTCAGCAAGAATTTCATTCATTTGAGATCTGAAACTCATGGCTGCAGTCATATTTATATCATGTGTTACATAATAATGAGGTATAGTTGACTTTGACTTAACTGTTACCCTTGCAATAGCCTGCCTCATTGAACTCAAATCAGTATCCGAACTATCAATAGAAATTGTCTTTGATGTATTAGATGGCGCAAAAGCTTTTTGAGGGGAATAATTTTCTATATCAATCTTAGTTATTCTACCTCCAGGGCCTGTACCAGAGACATCTTTAATGTTTATAGATTTCTCTAGAGCCAATTTTCTAGCTATAGGGGAAGCTTTAACACGAGCATTATCATCATGATTTATATTTATTGTTTCAGTTTGCTTAACTTCTACTTTTTCTATTTTTTGCTCTTGTTCTAAATTGTCATTTTCTATTTGAATTTCTGTTGAAGATTCAACAGTTTCCTGAGCTTCATGCGAATCTGCATTTATTTGAGGAATCTCATCATTTTCATCTCCGATATAAGCAATTACAGTACCAACACTAACCATTGTGCCTTCTGGGATTAAGATTTTTCTCAACTTCCCGCTAGAATATGCTTCCATCTCAACAACAGTTTTATCTGTTTCAACCTCGGCTATTTTATCTCCTTTATTTACATCATCACCTTCTTTGAACAACCACTTAACAATAGTACCCTCAGTCATATCTGCACCCATAGACGGCATAGTAACTTCTGTAATCAACTTTTTCCTCCTAGAAAATAAAACTTATTCCACTAAATACCATAACTTACTTTTATGGTATCTAATATGTTATTTGAATCCGTAAGGACCTCTTGTTCTAAATTTTTATTATAAGGCCATGGTACATCTTTTGATCCAACTCTCACTATAGGGCCATCTAACCATTCACCTGCTTTTTCATTAATGTTTGCAGATATTTCAGCCATTATGCCACCAGTTTTTCTAGCGGTATCTACTAAAACCAACCTATTTGTTTTTTGAATTGAATGGATAATTGTTTGATAATCTATTGGGTTGAGAGACCTAAGGTCGATTAGTTCAGGTTTTATACCTATAGATTCTAATTTTTTTGCTGAATCTGATAAAACTTTTGAGCCATATCCGTAGGAAACTATAGTGATATCATCACCTTCTTTCATCACATTAGCATCTCCAAGATTCACTTCAAAATATTCATTAGGAATATTTGATTTGCTACCATAAAGAAGAGCTGGTTCAGCAAAAATCACAGGATTATTGTCCTTAATCGCACTCCTCATTAATCCAAGAGCATCATATGAATTTGATGGACATACCACTTTTATTCCAGGTACCTCAGCTAACCATGTTTCAAAACTTTGAGAGTGAGTTGCAGCCAGTTGAACCCCTGCTCCAGTAGGAGCTCTAATGACCATAGGAACGCTAATTTGTCCGCCTGACATATATCTGATATTTCCAGCCATATTGACGATTTGGTCGAAAGCAACTAGTGAAAATGATATAGACATCAACTCTATTACAGGTCTCAAACCACCAACTGCAGCACCTATACCAGCTCCAACAAAGGCCTGTTCAGAAATTGGAGTGTCTTTAATTCTTTTGGATCCAAATTTCTTTAAAAATCCATCTGTAACTGCATATGCACCACCATATTCACCTATATCTTCTCCCATTATGAATACTTTTTCATCATTTTCCATTGCTTCATTAAGGGCGATTTTTAGTGCTTCTCTTATTGTTATTTCAGGCATAATTTTACTCAGCTAGTATATCAGTAAAAATTTCATTCAAGCTGGGTTCTTCGCTTTCATTAGCAAACTTTACAGCATCATTGATAACATTATCAACTTCTGTCTTAATATTATTTATTTCATCATTAGTAGTAATTTTCATATCAATTAACTTATTAGGATAAACGATAATTGGATCTTTTTGCTCCCACTTAATTACTTCATCTTGATTTCTATATTTTTGCCCATCTGCATAAGAGTGGCCCACAAATCTGAAAGTTTTAGACTCAATAAAAAATGGTTTTTTTTCCTTAAGAATTTTTTCTCTAGCTATTTCTGTGGCTTCTCTAACTGCAAGCACATCCATTCCATCAACTTCCATAGAAGGTATTTCATATGTATTCATTGCAGGGAAAAAATCTAATCCTCCAGCCCTAACTCTTTCTATTGAAGATCCCATTCCGTACATATTATTTTCAAGAAAAAATAATATTGGAAGATTCCACACAGCAGCCAAGTTTAATGTTTCATGGTAAATACCTTGGTTGGTGGATCCATCACCAAAAAAACAAATTGTTATACCATCTTTTTTATCGTATTGCTGAGACAGAGCTAGTCCTGCTGCTAAAGGTAGTTGCCCTCCAACGATTGCATGTCCACCCATAAATTTTTTACTAGCATCGAACAGATGCATTGAACCACCTTTACCTTTAGATAAACCTGTTTTTTTTCCAAAAAGTTCAGCCATTGATCGATTAACATCTATTCCCCTAGCCAAAGCATGGCCATGATCTCTGTAATGAGTCACTATATAATCAGAATCTTTTAGTGAAGATAACGAACCAACTCCAGTGGCCTCCTGCCCGGAATAAAGATGTAAAAATCCTCTTATGTTGCCATTGGCATAATTCTGACCACAAGCATTTTCAAATTGTCTTATAAGATACATTTTTCTGAAGAGTTCTAAATGTTCATTTTTACCTAAAGACCTTGTAGTTGAATTAGATGAATTTAAAGTTTTTGTAGATTTTTTGGAATCGTTATCATGAAATGATTTATTTTTTTCTATTTTTTGTTTGCTAGTCATATAATTTATTATAAGTTAATTGATTTATATTTTATCTAAAAAAAAGAAGAAAAAGTAGTTTTAATTCGCTTTCTTCAGACTAAAAGTGGCAGCTAAATATACATTATTAAGTAACATCGCGATTGTCATAGGACCAACTCCACCTGGCACCGGAGTAATTTTTGAAACTATCTGAGAAACTTCATTGAAATTTACATCTCCAACAAGCTTATAACCTGTTTTTTTGGTGTGATCTGGCATTCTACTCACTCCTACATCTATAACGACTGAACCTTTCTTTACCATTCGTCCTAACAGGGTATTAGGTAGCCCTGATGCAACTATGACTATATCAGAATCAAGAGATAATTCTTCAATATTTTTTGTAGATGTGTGAGCTACTGTAACAGTTGCATTTGCACCCTCTCTTTTTTGAAGTAACAATATCGAAAGAGGTAATCCAACCAGATTACTTCGACCAATGATCAATATTTTAGCCCCATCCGTCTTTATATTTTCTTCAATTAACAACCTTTGAACTCCCAGCGGAGTTGCTGGTACAAACCTTGGGCTTCCTAATAATAATAGTCCTGCATTCTCACTTGTAAGCCCATCTACATCTTTTTGAGGATCTATAAGTTCTATTAATTTTTCAGAATCTAAGTGTTTTGGCAAGGGTAATTGTAGCAATATGCCGTGAAATCTTTCATCGATATTAAGAGACAGAATTAGTTCTGAGATACTTTCAAAGCTTGATTCAGCAGGCATTGCAAAAGTTTGAGTAAAAATTCCAACATTATTACAAGCTTTTTCTTTACCTCTAACATATGATAAGGAAGCAGGATTATCACCAATAAGTATAACTGCTAAGCCAGGTATCGTATTATAATCACGATTCATGGCTCGTATTTTATCCTTAATATCTTCGGATACTTTTAATGCTATTTTTTTCCCATCAATAATATTTTTATTCATTCTAATTCTAAAAAATGTATAATTCTATAATAACTTAGTTTACATATTTTTTTTATTTTTTATAATTTTATTTTTGGATAAAAAAGGAATAATGATGATTTATACTGGAATAGATATGATTGAGATTGACAGGATTGAAAAAGTACTGAATGAATATAACGAAAGATTTCTTAATAAAATATTCACAAAAAATGAACAGATTTATTGTAATAATAGGCCAAAACAGTTAGCAAGTAGATTTGCAGCAAAAGAGGCTGTAATGAAACTACTGGGCACTGGAGTAAGGGGAATTCCATGGAAATCGATAGAAGTTACAAGGAAAAGAGGGGCTCCTCCTGAAATAATGATTCATGGAAAAGCAATTATACGAGCAAAAAAAATGGGTATTACTAGAATTGCACTAAGCCTATCACATTCAAAAAAATATGCTATAGCCTCAGCAGTAGGTGAAGCAAAAGATAGTTACTGGCAACCAAGTGACTAGTTTATAAAAATTGAATATTAAATTTATAAAAAGCATATACCCTAATAGAAATCAAAATTTTTCAAAAAAAGATTTTGGGTCAGTTTTACTAATAGGAGGTTCAAAAAAATACATAGGAGCAATATTAATATCAGCATTAGCTGCTATTAGATCAGGATGTGGCTTGGTATATGTAGCAGCACCTTCACAGGTTTGCAAACAGATTTCGGGATTAGTTCCTGAAGTAATATTTATTGAGCTTCCAGTTAAGGCAAACAATCAAGTTGATTATTTGAAATCTAAAACAATATTATTTGAGGCAATAAATTTAGCTGATTCGTTTGCTATAGGGCCAGGTATGAATCAATCTGATGAATCTATAAGAATGCTGGAAGAGTTTCTTAAGATTATGCACGATAATAAAATTCATTCACCAATAGTTATAGATGCAGACGGAATAAACAATTTATCAAACATAGATAATTGGGAAAAAAAATATCAAAACCCAAAAATTCTTACACCTCACGTAGGAGAAATGTCTAAAATAAGTAAGATTAATAAGAAAAAAATTCAAACCGACAAAAAAAGATTTGCTATTGAATATGCAAAAAAATGGAATATTAATATCGTCCTAAAGGGGCCAAGAACTGTCATTGCAGGGCCAAACAAATTATTACAGGTTTCATCTTTCATAAACTCAGCTATGGCTAAAGGTGGCACAGGAGACATGCTAACAGGATTAATATCTGGATTAATTGCATCAGATAAACTTCATATGCTAAGTAAAAATAATTTTTTTAATAAATCTTGCCTAGGCGTTTATATACAAGGATTCGCAGCAAATATTGCTAAAGAAGAGCTAGGAGAAACAGCAGTAAAATCTTCAGACATAATTGAAAGACTAGGATTATTTCATAAAAAATATTTTCAGTAAACATTTTATAAACTTACTAGTATAATAATAATATTATGGAAATTTTACTTACAGTTGATATCGGCAATACTAATATAACTATCGGTGCATTCGAAAATGATGTTTTAATCAAAACTTTCAGAATAGGTTCAAAAAGCAAATATACGACAGATGAATTGAACTTTATTCTAAAAAATATGATTGAGGATAATAAAATTCAAATAGATAAAATATCAGGAATATCAATGTGCTCAGTTGTGCCTACAATAACAGAATCCTACATAAATTCTCTCAAATATATTACTGGTATCAATGATAAAAACTTTCTAAATATCTCTCCAGGTGTTAAAACTGGAATCAAGATTCATTATGACCGAATAAATGATGTTGGAGCAGACAGAATAGTCGATGCTGTAGCAGGAGGCTTGATATACGGACGCCCTTTGATAATTGTTGATATAGGAACAGCTACCGTATTTGACGCAATAGACGCTGATGGAAATTACTTGGGGGGATCAATATCTCCAGGTTTAGAAATTTCATCTGAATCAATGATATCGAATACTTCCCAGTTAAGAAAGTTCGAACTTAAACCCCCAGAAAAAGTAATTGGAAAAAACACCGTCCAATCCCTTCAATCTGGATTTATGTTTGGATTCTCGGATCTTATAAGTGGGATGATTCAAAGATTCAAAAATGAAATAATTACAAATGAGGAAAATATTAAAGTTGTTGCTACTGGAGGATTATGTGACCTAATAGCCCCTCTAACTGACTCTTTCGATTATGTAGACAAAAATCTAACCCTCACTGGCTTAAAGAAATTATATGAATTAAATATAAAAAAAAATTATGACAAAAATAAATAACAAACTTATAAGTAAGCCATTTACACTAGAAAACAAGAATATTGTACTTTGTGTTTGTGGATCAATTTCAGCATATAAATCTGCTGATCTTGCTAGTAAATTAATCCAAGAAGGCGCAAAAGTTAATGTGATATTATCCAATTCAGCACAAAAATTTATAGGGAAAGCAACTTTTGAAGCTATAACTCATAACAAAGCAATATTGGGACTTTGGGATAATAATACTAATTTGAATATAGATCATGTTGCACTAGCAAATGAGGCTGATATTATAGTAATTTCTCCCGCAACAGCAAATACTATTGGAAAATTAGCAATGGGTGTTTCTGATTCTCCTATAACTAACACTGTTCTTGCGACATCCTCACCAGTCATCATAGCACCCGCAATGGACGGAGATATGTTTGAATCTTTTCAGACACAAAAAAATATAAAAATTTTGAAGGAAAAAAAATTTGAATTTATTGGACCAGAAAATGGTAGATTAGCATCTGGATTAATTGGTAAAGGGCGCCTGTCAGAATCAAAAAAAATACTTGGGATCATCAGAAAAACTCTCGGTAAAAAAGGAGATTTTATAGGAGAAAAAATTGTAATCACTGCAGGAGGGACACATCAGCCAATAGATCCTGTAAGATATATAACTAATAAGTCTTCAGGAAAAATGGGACACTTTATAGCAGAAGCAGCAATAGATAGAGGTGCTGAAGTAGTATTGATTACTGCTTCAGAAATGGACCCTCCCATAGGAGTAGAACTTGTTAAGGTTGATACCGCCAAATCGATGGAAAATGCAGTAATTTCATCCACTAAGGATGCATCCATACTAATTATGGCAGCAGCTATATCAGATTTTACACCTGAAAAAATCTCAAGTAGAAAAATCAAAAAGATGAATGACACCCCAATAAACTTAAAATTAAAATCTGTAAATGATTTTTCGCATAGGATAAAAAGTAATATTGCAAAGATTTTTTTTGCAGCTGAAAGTGAAAATTTGGAAGAAAATGCTGAACTTAAACTAAAAAGTAAAAATGCAGATTTTATAGTTGCTAATAATATAGTTGAAAAAAATAGTGGATTCTCATATGATACAAATAAGGTTACAATAATCGATAAAAATGGTGATAAAATCAAATTGCCCTTGATGCACAAACTTAGACTAGCTAATAAAATTTTAGATAAAATTAAAATCACTAAAAAAAATGGAGAGAAATGAAACTATACTGGAAAGAAAAGAAAAAAGGATTTGATCTAATAGTAGAAAACGATGAAGGTGAAACTTTTTCTGTAGGCGGAGTAAGAGAAACTAAGAGAGGTATTGAAGCATTAGCTAAAACTACTGGCTATGACCCTGGAAGAGCAATTAAAGGTCTACAAAGCTTAGAAGAAGGTAGAACTTTTGTTGAACAATTTGAACCTTGGAGAGAATTTTTCCCAGGAGAATTATTAGAATTAGATTCTGAAATAGTCACTAGAGATAATGAATAATTCAAATCAAGTTGATCGTGAAATTATAAGCAAGCTTTCAAATTATGATTCTGCTACTGTACAAAATGCTTCTATACTTGTGAGGGGATATATCAATCACACAAATGACTATTCTGGACCTGGCCTTACACAATATGTAGAATCTAAAAAAACTATTGTCGGTTATGCTATTACATCAAAATGGACTCCCTTATATGAGAAAGAAAGTATCGATGATAGGAAGTTAGAATTTTTTGATAATATTTTCAAAATGAAAATTCCTGTTATCTCCGTTCTTGCAGATGTTGAGTCTATTCCAAACAGAGGCGCTATCATGGGAGATGGTATGGCTTACCAAATGAAATCGCTGGGTAGTATTGGTGTTATTGTTGGAGGAAATGCTAGAGACATAAGAGGTATCAAAGAAGCTAACCTACCATTATGGGCTACAGGTCATGTACCGGGTCATGGACCATTCCAGATGACAGAACATGGCACAACTGTTAATGTTGCAGATCTAGAAATTAATCAAGGAGATATATTAGTTTGTGATTTTGATGGAATAACCAGAGTTGAAAAAAATATAGCAAATGACGTAATTAAAATGTGCAAAGAAGTAAGAAAAAAAGAAAAAAACCTACATAAATATTTTTCAATGAAAGTTTCTACAAAAGATTGGGAAAATTGGAAAAAACTTAAGAACTAAATTATCTTAATATTTATATCTTTGTTATCTTCATTTTGAAAGCTTATTATTTTAGCTCCAGAAGAATTCTTCAAGTCGTCAATAAAAACCCTAATCTTTTTTTGATCACTCGGATTAGAGATTATTATTAATTCTTCAAGAGGAGAATTTAAACTTAATCCTTTTTCTGATTTAGCTTTTCTAACTAATCCGATTATATCGCATGCAATAAGAAAAATTTCATTAGTTTGAACATCGATATATTTTTCTATCTCTTTAGATTCAGGCCAGTGGTATAAATGGACAGACTTTACGTCAGTTTCTTCTGCAAAAACCCAACTCCATATTTCATCAGTGATCGTTGGCAAGAAAGGAGAGAACATTCTTAGGATAATATTTAGAGTCTTTCTGAGAGTTAAGACTGCTGATGATTGATCGGTTTTATTATCTATATTTCTTGCACGTAACTTTACTATTTCTATGTAATTATCAGTAAATGAATTCCAAAAAAACTTTTCTATCTCTTGGAGTGCAATCGAAAACTCAAATTCTTCGTAGGCTTTAGTTGCGATATCACAAGTTTTCTTTAATTCAAATAAGAAAGACTTATCTAAATCATTTGTGATTTCTTCACCTTCGGCTGAATGGGATAAAACAAACTTGGATGCATTAAAAATTTTATTGACTAGTTTTGATCCTACTTTGAATATTGATTCATCATTAGTAGCATCAGCTCCCAATCTAAAAGATGCAGCCCAATATCTAACTGAATCAGAACCAAATTTATCTATAGATTCTATGGGAGTAATGACATTACCCTTTGATTTTGACATTTTTTTTCTATCAGGATCTAACACCCAACCTGAAATAACTATATTTTTCCATGGTATATTTGAATTATGTAACAATGCTTTAGCAATAGTATAAAAAGCCCATGTACGAATTATCTCATGACTTTGAGGCCTGATATCCATGGGAAATAGTTCTTTAGTCTCATCATCAGCATCTCCCCATTTAGAGACGATTTGTGGTGATAATGAAGAGGTGAACCAAGTATCGAAAACATCTATTTCGGCAATAAAACCACCTGGTGAATTTCTTTGAGATTCAGTGTATCCATTGGGAACACTAATTTGAGGATCAATTGGCAAATCATTTTCATTAGGAAAAATTGGATTATCGTAATTGGGAAGTTTTTTTTCATTTAAAGGATACCAAACAGGAATTGGCACACCAAAATATCTCTGCCTTGATATACACCAATCAGCATTAAGATTATTTGTCCAATTTTCAAATCTCTTATACATAAAACTTGGATGCCATGAAATACTTTTACCCGAATCAATAAGCTGATTTTTCTTGTCTAGCAATCTAACAAACCATTGCCTTGTAGTCAGATATTCTAAAGGATTATCACCTTTTTCATAGAATCTAACTTGGTGATTTATTTGTTTAGGTATATCAATAAGTGGTTTTTTATCTCCTAAAACAGAATTTTGTTTATCTGATAAAATTTCAACCATTAATTTTTTTACACTAGGAATTCTTTTCCCAATAATCAAATTATAATTTTTATTAGCTAAACTTGGATTCACAGAATCCCATCCATCAGTTCCAAATTCTCTGTGAATAATTCTGCCATTTTTCCCAATTATTTGCCTTAATTTTAATGAATAATCTTTCCACCATTGAACGTCTGTTTGATCACCAAATGTACAGACCATTAATATTCCAGTTCCTTTTTCCGGATCAACTTCAGAGCTAGAAAAAATTGGGACTTTAGAAAAAAATGCAGGAGTTATTGCACTTTTACCAAATAAATGTTTGTACCTTTCGTCATCTGGATGAGCTGTAACTCCAACACAAGCAGCTAGTAATTCTGGCCTAGTAGTTGAAATAATAAATCGTTCATTATCAGTTTGATCTACAACAAATTCAATATCATGATAAGCACCTGTTTTTTCTCTATCTTCTACTTCGGCTTGAGCAACCGCTGTTTGATAGTCTACATCCCACATAGTTGGAGACTCTAGTTGATAAATATGCTTTTTGCTATATAGATCTAAAAAGCTTCTTTGAGCAATTCGTCTACTTTTTTCATCAATAGTTGTATATAAATCTCCCCAATCGATAGAATATCCCATTCTTTCAAACACTTCTTTAAATGCCTTCTCATCTTCACTAGTTACTAGTGAGCACATCTCAATAAAGTTTTGCCTATTTATTATAAGTTGATTTTGTTTCTTTATTCCCAGTCTTTCTTTTTCTTTTTCAACATCTATATTTACAATATAAGGAACATTTGGTTCTGCCCGTACACCGAAATAATTTTGTACTCTTCTTTCAGTAGGCAACCCATTGTCATCCCAACCCATTGGATAAACTACATTAAACCCTCGCATTCGTTTATATCTTGCTATAAGATCTTGATGAGTATATGAAAAAATATGTCCAATATGTAATGATCCGCTTACAGTGGGAGGAGGAGAATCAATAACAAAATTTTGTTTCTGTTTGGTATTTTTTCTCCTAGAATGAACCCTAAGCTTTTTCCATTGTTCACGCCAATATTTTTCTCGATCATTAACATCGAAAATCTTACTTATTTTGCTTAGATCAATTGATTTCATTAAACTGATTTTATAAATTTATATTTCATATATTATATTTATAATCTTTTATTATTACTGATTTTATTTCTTAATATTTTACTATTTTTAATCTCTTCTAGTTTTATCAAACCTTGTTTAGTGTCACTAGCAATCCTTGCTGGATCTGAATTTTGTAATCTTAACTTAAAAAGCCAATAAACAAATGATTCTTCATCACTGACTGAGAATGAAGTATTAAAAATATCTATTTGATACTCCATTCTAAATATTTGCCAAAGATGCTCTCTAGAATCACCATAAATAATATTATAAACCGATTTTATCTCTTCTACATTTGATAGCATACCAGAAGATATTTTCTTCTTTATTTCGGAGTATTCCACAGAGGCTATTAGAGCTTGTTCTACGATTACTCCATAAAAATAAGACAAATGAGCTCTAAACTTTTCGTATCCAAGAAAATCATTTAGGTCTGTTTCCGATATGCCACCATTATGATCAGATTCATTAATCCATTTCCAAAATTCTTCATTAGTTGATAAATTTTTTGATTGACTAGCAAGTCTTATTGCTAATGTTTTCCAATTAAAAGCTTCTCCGCAAATTAGATAATTTATTTGATTTGTAGAAAACTTTTCATTTGAAAGTTTCCATTCTCGAATTACATCAAATAATAATTGTTTCCAATTTTTCTTATCCTTATTAATATTTTTATCAAGTTGAAATATAACTTTTTGTATAAGTTTTTCGTCAGATAAATATGTTATCTGATTATTTCTTATTTTTTCTTTGGTCTCTCTCAATTTTTCTTCTTTCAGAACGTGATAATTTTCTTCCAGAGGAAGAATGAGTAGGTATGTTAGAAAGGCTAGAAACATGAGAAACTTGTTCATTATTCTTAGCGTTACTCATTACAGATGGTTGGTTGGAAAACTGACTTATTTTGCCTTGATTACCTGAAGCATATTGAAGAGAAGCATTAAAAAACAACATACTTACGCTACTTCTTATAGTCTCATTAAGATTCGTGAACATTGCAAATCCTGTTCTTTTATAAGCGACCAAAGGATCTCTTTGACCTGCTGCTTCTAGTCCTATACCTTGCCTCATATTATCCATTGAAGTCAAATGCTCAACCCAATTTTCATCTATTGATTTCAATAATACTGCTTTAGAAAATTCTGAAATAATTTTATCGCCAATATTTTCTTCTCTGGAAAGGTAAAGTTTCTCAGTAAATTCATGTAATGATTCTTTCAAATCTATTTTACTATCAAAATAAGGATTAATTTCTCCTTCAGTAATCTCATTTTTAGGTATAATTCTAGTAATATCTCTATAAAAACTTGAATCTATTTCAGTGCTTTCATCAACTATTAAATCTATTTCTTCATTTATATAATTTAATACTAAATTCTTATAATCTTCCCCGGACAAAGCATGATCTCTTAGCTTGTAAATTACATCTCTCTGTGTATTCATAACATCATCATAATCAACTAAATATTTTCTTATCTCAAAATTTTGCGCTTCAACTTTGGTTTGAGCAGTTTCAACTGATTTTGAAACTATTCTATTTTCTATAGGAATATCATCCTCCCATCGGAGCAGATTCATAGCACCTTTTATCCTATCACCCCCAAAACGCTTAACTATTTCATCTTCAGTAGAAAGATAGAACTGAGTCTCTCCGGGATCTCCTTGCCTGCCACACCTTCCTCTGAGCTGGTTATCTATTCTTCTAGATTCATGTCTTTCAGTCCCGATAACAAATAGCCCTCCATTTTCAACAACAAAATTATGTTTTTCCTCCCAATCTTTATCAGGCTGTTTCTGATTATTAGGTTTTCCGCCAAGAATTATATCTGTTCCTCTTCCTGCCATATTAGTGGCAACAGTTACCGCACCAGGGATACCTGCTTCTTCAATAATTTGTGCTTCTTTTTCATGAAATTTTGCATTTAATACGTTATGTAAAATATTTCTTTTTGATAATAAATTAGATAGATGCTCAGATTTTTCTATAGTTGTTGTTCCAATCAGAACAGGCCTAGAAACCTTATTTAATTCGCTAACTTTTTCAACTATTGCATTCCATTTAGCATTCTCATTTATATAAATATGGTCACCATAATCAACTCTTAAACTTTCCTTATTTGTTGGTACTTCTATAACCTCCAATCCATAAATTTTTTCCATTTCTTCCGCCTCTGTACTTGCTGTTCCCGTCATTCCAGACAATTTTTCGTACATTCTAAAATAGTTTTGTAAAGTTATTGTTGCATAAGTTATAGATTCTCTCTGAATGGATAAATTTTCCTTAGCTTCTAATGCTTGATGTAAACCATCTGAAAATCTTCTTCCTGTCATCAATCTTCCAGTAAATTCGTCCACAATGATTATTTGACTATTTTGTATTACATATTCTCTATTTTTTTCATAAACAAATTCCGCCCTAATTGCATTTTCAGAAAAATGAGATAATACATTATTTTCAGGAGAATATAGGTTGTTTATTCCTAGAATATTTTCAATATTTTTTATCCCAATTTCTGTTAAGGAGATATTTTTTCTTTTTTCTTCTATTTCAAAATCCTTACCTTGCTGCAATCTTTTTGCAAGTCTAGAAAATCTTTTATATTCTCCAGCTTGCTCTTTAGCAGGACCGGAAATAATCAGTGGTGTTCTTGCTTCATCAATAAGTATATTATCTACCTCGTCAACTATTGCAAAATTTCTAGATTTTTGAACTTTCTGCTCATAGTTATCTACCATATTATCTCTAAGATAATCAAAACCAAATTCATTATTTGTACCGTAAGTGATATCACATTCATATGCTTCTTTTCTTGAACATATATAAAAAGATCCATCTATTTCTAAATCACTTTTCTTATTATCATCAGAAATTAAAATTAGTGATTTATTATTCTGAAGGCATCCAACTGACAAACCTAAAAATTGATATATTTTTCCCATCCATTCAGCATCTCTTTTTGCCAAGTAATCATTAACTGTAATTAGATGAACACCATCCGAAGAAAGAGCATTTAGATAAGTTGGCAAAGTTGCTACAAGAGTTTTTCCCTCCCCTGTTCTCATTTCAGCGATTTTACCTTGGTGGAGAATTATTCCTCCTATGATTTGGACATCAAAATGCCTCATTCTCAAGACTCTTTTTGCAGCCTCTCTAACTAATGAAAAAGCTTCTGGTAGAATATCATCTAGTGAAGATCCATTACTAAGATCAACTTTTAATTTTTCTGTATAAACTTTTAGTTCATTTTCAGTTAATAAATTAAACTCCTCTTCTAAAGCATTAACTTTTTCTAGTATGGGCTTTAACTTTCCCAATGCTTTTTCATTGGAATCACCTAGTAATTTATTTAATATATTTAACATATTAATATTGTAAATGAAAAAAAAATTTACGTGTTGTATTTATAATTGCAAGAAATTATTAATGAGTGAATAGTTGTCCTACTGATTTTCCTTCATGAATTCTTCTTATTGCCTCGCCCAATAATGGAGCAATTGATATAACCTTAATCTTCTCATGCTGTTTTTTAGCATTGATAGGAACAGTATCGGTAACAACAAACTCTTTTATGTATGAATTTTTTACTAATTTATTTGCTGAATCTCCAGGCAATACTCCATGGGTTGCAACAGCATAAATGTCCTTAGCACCTGCTTTGTGAATAGCCTCTGCCGCCGCTATCATTGTTTCGCCGCTACTTATTTCATCATCAAACAATATTATATTTTTTGATGAGACATCACCTATAACATTTAAACTTTGAACTTTGTCATTATTTCCCATTCTTCTTTTTTCCACAATCGCCAATGGTACATTTATCCAATTTGCAAAATCTCTTGCCTTTTTTGAGATTCCTATATCAGTAGCAACAACTACACAATCTTGTATCGACTTATCTTCAAAATATTCTACTAAGTTAGGCATCGCGGTTAATTCATCTACAGGAACCTTAAAGAATCCTTGAACTTGGCCAGCATGTAAATCAACCATTACAACCCTATCCGCTCCCGCCGTCTCAAGCAAGTCAGCTACTAGTCTTCCTGTAATTGGAACTCTGGGTTGATCTTTTTTATCTGTTCTTGCATAACTATAAAATGGAACTACTGCAGTTATCCTACCAGCAGATGCACGCTTTGCTGCATCTATCATTATAAGAAGTTCCATAATATTATCATTTACGGGTTCAACTGTAGATTGAAGTATAAAAACATCTTTTTGGCGAACATTCTCTAATATTTTCACAAATGTATTATCATTAGCAAATTTGAAAACTTCAATTTTTCCTACATCTTGATCTAAATATTTACAAATATCATGAACCAAAACGCCATGTGAATTACCAGAGAAAATTACAGGTTTACCGTTAAATCCATTCATTATTTTTACCCTTACTAAAATTTAACTTGCTGATGATATTACTAACAGTACTTAATCTATCATTTATAGAAATTAATGTAAAACAATATTCTCACCCATATACTAAATTGAAAATAAAGTTTAAAATTTAAAATACATAATTTATATTCAAAGGAAAAAATGGAAGTATATCTAGCTACACCAAGAGGTTTTTGTGCAGGAGTAGACCTAGCTGTTGACATAGTCAAAATAGCTGTGGAAAAATATGGAAAACCTGTGTATGTAAAGCATCAGATAGTACATAATCCAAAAGTAGTTGATGACGTAGAAAAAATGGGTGCAATAACAGTAGAACAAGTAAGTGAAGTTCCAAATAACTCAGTTGTAGTATTCAGTGCTCATGGTTCTCCACCCAAAGATTATGAAGATGCTAAAAAGAAAAACTTAAGGGTTCTAGATGCTACTTGTCCTCTAGTCACAAGAGTGCATAATGAAGCAAAAAAATACAAAAAAGAGGGTAAAAAAATCATCTTAGTTGGCCATAAAGGGCACCAAGAAGTAATCGGAACAACTGGGCAATCTGATATGGAATTAATAGATGATAGAGATGATTGGGTTTTGCCAAATTATGGAAATGATGAACAAATAGCAGTCTTAACTCAAACTACCCTTTCGGTTGATGACACATCAAAAACAATAAAAAAAATTTTAGACTCAAAACCCGATGCTATTATAAGAAATGACATATGTTATGCTACAACTAATCGCCAACAAGCTGCTATTGAATTAGCTGACCTTACTGAACTTGTACTTGTCATAGGGGCTAGTAATAGCTCTAATTGCAATCGATTAAGAGATGTTGCTATAAAAAAAGGAGTGCCAGCATACTTAATTAATGGTCCTGAGGAATTGGACATGGATTGGTTAAAAAACGTGAGTAAGATAGGAATTACTTCAGGAGCATCTACGCCAGAAAAACAGGTTCAATCTGTAATTAGGACAATTAATCCAAAAAAAATACATAATGTAGGGCCAGGTGAGAGAAAAACAATTTTTTCTCTTCCCAAAAAAGTAAAAGAAGTTTTTTCAGAGGAAAAATAATGAAAATAGTATCAGTAGAGTGCTTAGTTTTGGACGAAGAATATCCATACGTTGTAATAAATACCGATGAAGGAATAATCGGTTTTGGAGAGTGTTTCAGAAGATCTCCTTACGTTACAAAAACTGTTATAGAAACTGTTTTTACGCCATTAATTATCGGAAAATCTCCTTTTAGCAACAATGAAATATGGGAAGAAATGATTAATTCTGCTGCAACAATGGGTCCACTAGGAACATTACTAACTGCTGCGTCTGGTATAGATATAGCTTTATGGGATATAAAAGGTAAAGTTCTCAATCAGCCAATTCATAAATTAATAGGTGGGAAACAAAAAGATAAAATTTCTTTATATGCCAGTTCACTTAGGAGGGATCTTTCTCCTAAAGAAGAAGCTGTTAGAGTTGGTAAGTTTTTGGACAAAGGTTTCATGGCTTACAAAATGCATTCAGCTAATCCTTCAAAAATAGATGACACTCTAAATGATAATACTATTAATACAGTAAAAGAAATTAGAAAAGAACTAGGTAATCAGGTTGAAATCATGGTTGATGTCAACGGTGCTTACTCTGTTTCACATGCTATAGAAATAGGTAAGCAGCTTGAAGACTTAAATGTTTTTCATTTCGAAGAACCAGTAAAATCCATGAAAGACATGGAGGGTTTATCCAGAGTTTCAGAAAAATTAGATATACCTATTGCTGCTGGAGAAAACGCATTTACAAGATGGGAACATATGAGATTATTTGAGTATGGCAAGCCAGATATAATGCAACCCGATGTAGTAAAAGTTGGCGGAATAACTGAACACTTAAGAATAGAAAGTGCCCTTACGTCTAAAAATGCTATTCTTACAACTCACAACACACAACCCTATGGTTCTACAGCTGCTCATGCTCACATTATTTCAACTAGTAATAATTATCCATATTATCAAGAATATAATATTGAAAAAGTATCAATTAAGGACAATGATTCAATTCTAGACGAAAAATTTGAACCGATTGATGGTTCAATTAAAGTACCTGAATCACCAGGCTTAGGATTAGCATATAACCTAAATAAAATGAGAGAGAGATCTGTTGATAAGCCTACGAAATTAGTAGATCCAAGAAAATAACCTATGAAAAACAAAAGAATCAGAACAATGATTACAATGTTGTTTTTTTTATTTTTAATTTCTTGTTCACAGATTAATGATAATAATGATGAAATAAAACTAAATCAATCAAAGCATCCCGTAGACTGTAAAGAGTGGGATGGTAAAACTTTTGAAAAAATAAATATCGAAGTTTTTTTCAAAAACAACTCCAGTAAAGTTATATCAGTTGAACTTGCGAATGAGCAAAAAGAAATATCTACAGGTCTAATGTGCAGAAAAGAAATCAAAGAATCTTCAGGCATGCTATTTGAGTTTCAAGCAGAGCAAAATATTGGCTTTTGGATGCTTAATGTTAATTTCCCTATAGATATTTTATATCTTATAAAAAAGAAAGATAAATTATTCATTGAAGATTATAAACAAATGGAATCATGTATTAATGATGAAAATTTATCATATACCGAATATGAGAATAAATGTAGATTAGAATCACTGAAATACAGGCCAAAAAAAATGTATAATTATGCTTTAGAAATAAATAAAAACTCCTTAAATATCGAGAGTATAGTTTATATTAGAATTCTTAGTTCCAAATAACTGAAAGACAACTACATTGAATGAGAATAATGACAATAGATTACTTCTAATTATCACTGATGGGCTTGGATTTAACCCATCCACATCTGAAAAAATCATAATAAAGGTTTGGGATAATTTATCATCTATAGAAAAAAATCAACTTTTCAATTTGTACAAAAAAAATAATTTAGATCAAAGTTTATATCTTGCCCCTTTATATCCTATTTCTTCCGAAATTTTTAACGAAAATCACAATTTAGATTTTATGATTTCCATCTTAGAAAAAATTACAAAAATACGCTCAGAAATTCCTACATCACTCTTAAAAAAAATCAATAAAAAAATTTATACTATTTCAGAAGAATTTAAATATGTGCCTTGGTCATCGAATTGTGAAAATTTAGCAGAAATAAGAAATAATAATCACTCAATACCTACTAAAGCTTCTGGTATATGGGTCGGCTATGAAGACATTAAACCAACAGTTCAAGGCAATTCGGAAACTGGACATCAACAAATAGGGAATCTGACACTTGCTAGTCAAATTCCTTTAGAAATTTCTGAATCTATAAAAAATAAAAGCTTTTATGAAAACTCTAATCTAAATTCATGTATAAATAAAGCGATACAAAATAATACTAAAATTAATTTCTCTTTTCTTCTTTCAGGAACAAATGGATCGAATGGAAGGGTTCATAGTGCATGGAACCATTTAGAAGCTTTTCTAAAATTAGTATTTATCGAATACAAACTTCCTCCAGAGAAAGTTCAGATGCAGGCAATTCTTGATGGTAGAGATTCGGGAAATTTTAGTTCAATAAAAAATTCTGATAAAGAAGAAGGGTTTTTATATGTATTAAAAAATTTACTAAAAAAGTATCATGCAATTAAAAGCCTCTGCTGGATAGTAGGAAGATCCTCAGCTATGGACAGAGACTTCAGAGAAGAGGCAGCTTATTCTGACTTCTTGCATCTAACGGGACAAAAATATCAGCCTGCAAAAAGTTTTTCTGATGCAATTAGTTTTATTGAAACGCAACACTTAAGAGGAACTAACGATCAAAGTATACCTCCGATATCGATACTAAGAGACAATAATGAAGCTCCAATCATTAATACTAATGACTCATTTATAAATCTTAACTTTAGGTCCGATCGTCAAAGAATTAAGACAGCATGGCTATCAGATTCCAAAAAATATTTGTTGAATGAAGCAAAAAGCAGAGGTAAAAATTGGAAAGCAGATTGGCTAGGACATGGACTAAACTTAAATATATGTACCCTAGCTGAATATGACCCTTATTTTGAAGAAAAATCTCATGTAAAAGTAGCATATAAGATAAATCCACTTGATGATAATTTACTATATCAATGGAAAAATATTACTCAAAATAAAACATATACACTAATCGGTGAAAGCGTAAAATCCGCACATGTTGGATATTTTATACGAGGAAGAAGAGAGGAGACGAAAGATAAAAATGAATTCAGAAAAATCATACCATCCCATAGTGTAAATGAGGGAGTAAAATCAGATACTGATTTTTATCTATTCCCAGAAATGAGAAACAAAGAGATAACACAGGAAGTATTGAATGAGATAAACTCAACAAATCATAATTTAATAATCTGCAACCTAGCATCAACTGATATGATTGGACACTGTTTGCCTGAAAAATACGAAGAGGCTAAAATAGCTTATAAATCAGTAGAAAAATCAATTTGCTTAATGGTAGAAGCAGCTGAAATAAATAATATTCCCATTATTATTACTTCTGATCATGGTAATATCGAAGATCATGATTCATCTCACAGTGCTAATGAGATACTTACAACTATAATTTTTAATAAAAAAACAAAATTAAGTCATTTCCCAGCTAGATTATTTGATATTGGACCTACAATTCTTGAGATATTTGGAATAAAAAACCCTACAAAAAATAAGTTAAATCTAGATAAAAAATTCTTAGGTAAAAGTATAATAAAGTTTAAATAATTAAGAAACTGACTTTACCAAGCCGTTTCTCCGCCATCTACCACAAGCTCAGTACCTGTTACCCATGATGATTCGTCTGAAGCAAGATAAAGTATTCCATATGCAATGTCTTCTGGTAAACCTAATCTACCTAATGGAGTCATATTTAGACGATAGTCTCTTATTTCTTCCTTTGAATGAATATCTAAAGTCATTGGTGTATCTGTAAAGCCAGGGTGAATAGAATTAACTCTAATGTTATCTTTGCCATATTGGACTGCAGCCCCCTTACTAAATGTTCTAGCTGCACCTTTCGAAGCATGATAGGCTGCTCCTGCAGGAGAACCTACAATACCAAATATTGAAGAAACGTTTACTATTGATCCTCCTCCAATATTTCTCATATGAGGAATTACCGCTCTAGTTCCAAGCATAATTGCGGTAGAATTGACAGCAAAAACATCATTCCAATTACTTAGAGTTGTTTCTTCTACTACAGCTCTACCCTTGGCCCCAGAAAGACCAGCATTATTAACTAATATATTTATTTTGCCCCATTTCTTTATTACTTCATCAACTAATTTGTCCCATTCTTTTTCATCAGCCACATTAATTTTTATAAATATTGCGTTTCCATTATTTAAATTAATTTCATCTTGAAGAGTTGTTCCTTTATCTATATCCAAATCTGCAATCACAACCTTTGATCCTTCTTGAGAAAATATCCTAGTTGCTGCTTCCCCAATACCAGAAGCTCCTCCTGTAATAATCGAAACTTTATCTTTTAGCCTTGAACTCATAC
>CEQP01003665.1_pt1 | contig 30170 bp, 28 predicted proteins | sample 356291 | NCBI WGS metagenome assembly CEQP01 (sample SAMEA2621221, study PRJEB7988) | marine metagenome | isolation source: saline water (ENVO:00002010), including | reverse complement strand
ATTTATTTTTAATCCTTTATTTTCAATTAATAATCACAAAACAAATAAAAACAGTTATCTCGTATCATATTATGTTCCATTTTCAAGAAAATTAAAATTTGCATTTGGTGGTCAATATATTTATAAAAAAATTAATAGTTCTGATAGAGGAAATCATTGGAATGATTCTAAAGGCTTATTTGGAATCATACATTTAAATCTTTTTAATAACATTTACCAAAGTTTGAGCTTGAGACTAGAAAATGATAGTTATGTAGATGAAATCATTCCATTATTTCAACACAATATAGCTTACAAAATAAAAAATTTAGTTTTAAGATCATCAATTGGGACTGCTTTTAGATCACCAGACTTTACTGAAAGATATATTTCTTCTCAAATTGATAGTTTATCACCTGGTAGAAATTTAGGAAATCCGAATTTAAAATCTGAAAAATCTATTTCTTATGACATAGGTGTTGATTTAAAAATGAAAAATGAACTGAATTTAAGCAATACGATTTTTTTTAGAAAATCTAGTGATTTAATTGATTATACTTGGACAAATTCAAATCTTATTGAAAATAATAAAAATCTATATTTAAATGAAGATTATTTTTATGCTCAAAATATTTTTTATAGTAATGTATTTGGATTAGAGTTTGAAATTGAAAAAAAAATTAAAGTCAATAATAAAAATTTAATTGATTTAAAATTGAGCCACACTCAGTTACAAACTTCTTCTACACAAAATCAATTATCAAAATATTTATCTAACCATCCAGAGAAAATATTTAGTATTAATTCAAATTTTAATGGAAAAAATTTTCAAATATCATTTTTGTCGAATTATATTGAGAGAAAAAAAGAAACTTTTGAAACTATAAATGCTGAAATTCCTAAATCTTATTTTTTAAATAATTTAAAAATCAATTATTTTATTAACGATAAAGTTTCTATTTATTGTAAAATTAATAATTTAACAAATACAAAATATCAAGATATTTTGGGGTCTTCTCTTCCAAAAAGATGGCCAAGTATTGGAATTACATATTTAAATTAATTTTTTCCAATTTGACTTGCAAAGAGATAGTATCAACAATAAATTCGTTCTATAATTTATTAGCTTATTTAATCTTATGTATAATGATTTTGGAACTTCATTTATTTTTGTCATAATTGGTGTTATACTGATTGCAGTCCCACTTATTCTTCAATGGATATTATCTCCAAAAAATAAATCATATGATAAACTCACCACATATGAATGCGGAGAGGATGTTGAAGGGCCTGCCTGGGTCAAATTCAATATTAGATTTTATGTGGTTGCATTAATCTTTATTATTTTTGATGTTGAGGCAGTATTTTTTTTCCCATGGGCAGTTGTTTACAAAGATTTAGGATTATTTGCATTTGTTGAGATGTTAATATTTATGGGAATATTAAGTTTGGGTTTGGCATATGTTTGGGTAAAGGGAGATTTAGAATGGGTTAAAGTAACAGTGCCTTATGGTAGAGGAAGATATAGAAAATTAAATATTGTTGATGAGGAAATTGAAAAATTAAAAGATGAATAATACTGAAATAATAAAAAAAATAAAGTCTTCTTTTAAAAATGTATCTGTAGATGAGAATCATTCTCAGCGTATAATTGTTAGTTCAAATGAATGGGAAGAATTATCTAAATTCTTAAAGAATGACTATGAACTTTTTTTTGATTCAATGATGTGTATAACTGGTATTGATGAAGGTATTGATAGCACTAATTTAGGTGTGGTTTATAATTTGCATTCAATGAAATATAATCATAAAATTGAAATTTATATCCCAGTTGATAAGAATGACCCAAAAATTTTTTCTGTCGAAAAAATATGGAGAATGGCCGAGTGGTTTGAGAGAGAGATTTATGATATGTATGGAATTATTTTTGAGGGTCATTCAGATTTAAGAAGAATACTTTTACCAGATGATTGGGAAGGATTTCCTCTACGAAAAGATTATGAATTTCCAAAAACTTGGCATGGAATTGTTGTTGATAAAATTAAAGATGGGTGGGAATAAAATTAATAATCAAAATTTAAATAATAATACTGATGAGGAAATGGTCCTCAATATTGGCCCGCAGCACCCAAGTACCCATGGTGTTTTAAGATTAAAAACCATCACTGATGGAGAAATAATAAAAAAAATAACCCCTTACATTGGTTATTTACACAGATGTTTTGAAAAACATTGTGAAAATTTAACTTATGAACAGGCTATACCTTTTATTGATAGATGTGATTATATAGGTTCAATGAATAATGATTTTGGATATGCCGTTGCTGTAGAAAAACTCATGGATATTAAAGTTCCTGAGAAAGTAGAGTATATTCGAGTAATTGTTGCTGAAATGAATAGAATAGCAAGTCATTTGCTAGCTGTTGGAGTATTTGGTCTTGATGTAGGTGCTGTGACTCCATTTGTGTATTGTTTTCGTGATAGGGAAAGAATTTTAGATTTATTTGAAATGCTCTGTGGAGCAAGATTACTCTATAATTATATCTGGGTGGGCGGTGTTTCCCATGATTTTCCAATTGGTTGGGTTGAAAAAACTTATGATTTTTTAGACTATTTTGAACCTAAAATTATTGAAACAAATGATTTATTAACCTATAATAAAATTTTTATCGAAAGAACTGCTGATGTAGGTGTCATTCCACCTGAAGTTGCAATAAGTTATGGTGTTACTGGTCCAAACTTAAGAGGTTCAGGTGTTAAATGGGACTTAAGAAAAAATGAAACCTACAGTATTTATGATAAATTTGATTTTGATATTCCAGTTGGAACTGGAGCTATGGGAACAATTGGAGATTGTTGGGACAGATATTATGTAAGAATTCGCGAATTAGAGGAAAGTTTAAAAATTATTAGGCAAGCTCTCGATCAAATGCCTCGGGATGGAGATGTTTATGAATCAATGCCTAAAAAAATTAGACCTAAAGCAGGCCATATTTATAGTAGAACGGAAAGTCCTAGAGGAGACTTAGGTTTTTATATAGAGAGCGATGGAAGCGCAACTCCATCTAGATTAAAATTAAGATCACCTGCATTTACTGCTTTGAGTTGTATGGATGAAATTTCAAAAGGGTGGATGCTTGCAGATATGTTAACTATTTTAGGATCACTTGATATTGTATTGGGTGAAATAGATAGATAAATGGTAGATTTTTATATTAATTTATTTTCAAGTATCGAATTAATTAAATCCTATCAATCATCAATATTTATAATATCTGTTCTTTTAGCTGGAATTCCAATTTTTGGTTTTATGGCAGTAAATGCATTAGTTGCAGTATATGTTGAGAGAAAAGTTTCTGCATTTATGCAAGACAGATTAGGCCCAATGGGACATGGAGTTGGCTTACATGCGGGGAAATGGGGCGTTTTACAAACTCTAGCTGACGCAATTAAATTACTTACTAAAGAGGATATAATTCCAGAATCAGCAGATAAAAAACTATTTCTTTTAGCGCCATGTATAATTTTTATTGGTTCTTTTGTTGCTTTTGCCGGTTTTCCATTTAATGAGTTTTTAATTGCAGCAGATTTTAATTTGGGTTTATTTTATATTCTCGCAATGAGTTCAGTTGGTGTTATTGGAATAATTTTAGCAGGTTATAGTTCCAATAACAAGTGGTCTTTATATGGGTCAATGAGATCAGCTGCTCAAATAGTCAGTTATGAAATACCAGCAGCATTATCATTATTGCCAATTGTTATGCTATCTGGTAGTTTGGCATTTAAGGATATAGTATTAGCTCAAACTGGATCAACTCTTGGAATACTTCCAAATTGGTTTATTTTCAATAATCCATTTATGATAATTGCATTTTGGCTTTTTTTCATAGCAGGAGTAGCTGAAGTAAATAGAACGCCATTTGATTTGCCCGAAGCTGAATCTGAATTAGTAGCTGGTTGGATGACTGAATATTCAGGTATGAGATGGGCTTTTTTCTTTTTAGCAGAATATGCTAATATGTTTATTGTTGCTGGAGTAGCAACTATTGGATTTTTAGGAGGTTGGTTAAGCCCAATACCAGGTTATTTTGATGGAAGTATTTGGGGGGTTTTTTGGTTGGTGTCAAAAACATCTTTTTTGATTTTTGTAATGATGTGGTTTAGATGGACTTTTCCAAGGTTAAGGACAGATCAATTAATGAGAATGTGTTGGAAGTTTTTTCTTCCTGGTTCTTTTTTTGTAATTATTGGAGTCGGGCTTTGGGATTTAATAATGAGGTAAATTAATGAATTATTTTACAGCAATTTTTCAAACAATTTCTACACTAATAACTGGAATGTCTGTTACTTTTAAACATATGTTAAAAATTAGAAAAGGAAATGTAACACTACAATATCCGGTCGAAAGGTGGCCTAGACCAGAAAGGGATATAGGATTTTCATCAGACAGTTATAATGTCATTCGATCAAGACTTACTGTTGATATGGATGATTGTATTGGTTGTTTGAAATGTGAGAGAGCATGCCCAGTTGATTGTATTAAAATTGAAACTCATAAAGTTGAAAAAGGTGAGGATATAGTTGAGGCAAATCATACAGGTGTTACATCTAATGGAACTACCAAAAGATTACTTTTAACGAGATTTGATATAGATATGTCTGAGTGTTGTTATTGTAATTTATGTACTTATCCATGTCCAGAGGAGTGTATTTTTATGGTTGGCGGTCCAAATTCAACTAGGCATGAAATCGATTATGAATTCTCAGAATATGATAGAAATGACATGATTTATCGATTTTCAAAAGTTCCACCAGACATTTTACAAAGTTATGCTGAAAAAAAATAAATATCAGAGAGAATATATAAATTGACTGGAATAAATTTAATTTTTTGGTTTATAGCAATTTTAACTATTGTTTCTGGTTCAATTGTCGTTTTGTCTAACAATTTAATTTATTCTGCTGTCTCTTTACTATTTACTCTTTTGGGTATTGCAGGTTTATATGTTTTCTTATGGGCAGATTTTATTGCAATAACTCAAATTTTGATCTATGTTGGAGGTATTTTAGTATTAATTATTTTTGGAATAATGTTAACTCATCGAATCACTGATGTCACTTTATCACAATCTTCAAATCAACAAATTTTAGGTGGAGGAATTGTATTAGTAATATTCTTAGGACTATCTTATATGATTTTAAATACTCCTTGGTTGGAAAATAGTGCGGTTGAACCACAAGAAACAATAAAACAAATTGGTAATTTATTAATGATTGATTATTTACTACCTTTCGAAGTTGCTTCAATACTTCTTTTAGCTGCTCTTATTGGAGCAGCTTTATTGTCCAGGAGCTCAAAATAGTGGATTTAAATTCATATTTAATAATTAGTGCTATCCTTTTTTCACTTGGTCTTTTTGGTGTAATTACTAGGAGAAATGGGGTGGCGGTTTTAATGAGTATTGAACTAATTTTAAACGCAGCAAACATTAATTTTATCGCTTTTTCAAGATATTCCGGTATGGATTTTTCTGGTCATATTTTTTCATTGTTTGTTATAATTTTGGCAGCAGCAGAAGCTGCAGTTGCATTAGCAATTATATTAAATATTTTTAATAATTTTGGTAGTATTAATATTGATGATGCAAATAAAATGAGTCAATAGTTATGATTAATTACGGTATAGCAATTTTATTACTTCCTCTTTTGTCATTTATCATAATGATTTTTGTAGGAAAGAAATTACCAAATAGGGGTGATTGGTTGTCAATAGGCTCAGTAGCTATAACATTTTGTCTAAGTCTTTCCTTATTCATAATGATGTTGTTTAAATACGATCCTTATTTTAAAGTTGAAAAGATTTGGACTTGGTTTAATCTTGGGACTCTTGATCTGAAAATTGGAATATTAATTGATAATATTACTATAATTATGTTATTAGTAGTGTCCTTAGTTTCAACTTTGGTTCACATTTATTCTACATCTTATATGAAAGAAGATTCAAGATATTCACGATATTTTGCCTTTCTATCTTTATTTACATTCTCAATGAATGGAATCATTCTCTCAAATAATTTATTGGGTATTTATATTTTTTGGGAATTAGTAGGATTAAGTTCATATCTTTTGATTGGTTTTTGGTTTGAAAAAGAATCAGCAGCTAATGCAAGTAAAAAGGCATTTCTTGTAAATAGAGTTGGTGATATTGGAATGTTTATTGGTATTATGCTTTTTTTTAGTTCCATTGGTTCGTTTTTATTCAAGGATTTATATTTAGGTGTATCGCAGGGTATGTTTTCAGTTGACACATTAACAATTGCCGGGTTATGTCTTTTTGCTGGAGCAGTTGGAAAATCAGCACAGTTTCCGCTTCATATTTGGCTTCCAGATGCAATGGAAGGACCCACTCCAGTAAGCGCCTTGATTCATGCTGCAACAATGGTAGCTGCAGGTGTTTATTTAGCATTTAGGTTATTTCCAATTTTTACTCCACAAGCTCTAACAATTATTGCATATGTAGGAGCAATTACTGCAGTCTTTGCAGCAATTATTGCAATTACTCAGAATGATATTAAAAAAGTTTTAGCTTATTCAACTGTAAGTCAGCTTGGATATATGATATTAGCTGTTGGTGTTGGAGCATATACTTATGGTTTTTTTCATCTAGTAACACATGCTGCATTTAAGGCTGGATTATTTCTTTGTAGTGGAAGTGTGATACATGCTATGCATCATGCATATCACAAATTAGATGATCATAAATCTGATGCACAAGATATGAGAAATATGGGTGGACTCAAAGATAAAATGCCTGTTACATTTTATTCAATGTTATTTTGCACCATAGCTCTATCAGGGATACCATTTACATCAGGTTTTTTGTCAAAAGATGCCGTTTTAGCTGGAACTTTAGCATTTTCCTCACAATATCCAAATCACTTTTTGCTATCTTTATTTGGATTTAGTGCTGCATTATTTACAGCTTTTTACATGTTTAGATTAATTTTTCTGACATTTTATGGAAAACCTAATTCTAAAAAGGTTTTCGATAATATTCATGAGTCCCCAATACAAATGACAACCCCACTAATTATTTTATCTTCTTTGTCATTTTTTCTATTTTTTACATTTCCCAATTTTAATCCACTTTCCTATGATGGATGGTTCATGACATTGGTAAAGTCAAAAGATTCATTAGTTCCAGGATATTTAAATCCCACAGCTTATCAAATCAAAGAAGAAATAGGTCAAGCTCATAACCTTGCTCTGTTTCTTTCTTTATCTGTAGCAGCTCTAGGAATTGGTTTTGCTTTTTTAATTTACTATTCAAAATTAATTTCTGCAGATTCCATTTATAGAAGATTAAAAGTATTACATAATCTTTCTTTTAATAAATTTTTTATTGACGAGATTTTAAAAAAATATTTGATTGATCCCTTTTTAAAAATTTCTAAGTATATTGCCATTTTTGATTGGGATGTCTATGATAAATATTTTATTAATGGTTTTGGTAGAATTACTGAGAATTTTTCAAAGACAGTTGGTAACTTATGGGATTATAAATTTTTAGACCAAAAAATTATTGATGGATTTGGTCGTATTACAAAATTTTCTGGTTCAAAATTACGTCTTATACAGAGCGGTAAAATACAGAATTATTTAATCTTGGTTTTAGTTGGAATAATAATTCTTTATGTTTTTCAAGCTATATAGATAAAAAAGGGAAAAATATTTTATGGATTTTAATATATTAAGTTGGTTGATTTGGACTCCAGTTTTAGGTGCAATTTTAATTGTAATCTTGCCTAAAAATAGAATGGATTTAATTAAATGGATAGCAGTCTTTTTTACTGGAATCCAACTACTTTTGTCAATTTTATTATGGTTTAATTTTGATAACAATATTCAAGGATTTCAATTTATGGAAAAATCTCCTTGGATTCCTGCATTTAATATAACCTACATGCTTGGTGTAGATGGTTTAAGTTTACCAATGGTTGGATTAACTGCTTTATTATCTTTTTTATGTGTTTTTGTAAGTTGGAATATTGACAAGGCGCCAAAAGGATATTTTAGTCTTTTTTTATTGTTAGATGCAGGTATGATGGGGGTATTTTTATCTCTAGATTTTTTTCTATTTTATATATTTTGGGAAGTGATGCTCCTTCCAATGTATTTTTTAATAGGAATTTGGGGAGGTCCTAATAGAGAATATGCAGCAATAAAATTTTTTCTATATACTTTATTTGGTTCAGTATTAATGTTGATTGCAGTATTGGCACTTTATTTTTCATCTGGTCGAACTTTTGATATGATTGAATTAATGTCAACTGCTCCAACTGCTCTTAGTCAAATATCTTGGTGGGGATTTAGTGGAGTCAAAGTTGTATGGTTGTTGTTATTTATTGGTTTTGCAATAAAAGTTCCTATTTTCCCATTTCATACTTGGTTGCCTTTGGCTCATGTTGAAGCCCCAACTGCTATTTCTGTTATTTTAGCAGGTGTATTATTGAAAATGGGAACTTATGGAATATTAAGAATAAATTTCCCAATGATTCCTGATGGAACCGTTTGGTTTGCAGGTATATTAGCATTTTTAGCTCTCATCAATATAATTTGGGGAGGTATGTGTGCATTAGCCCAAACAGATCTTAAAAAAATGGTTGCATACTCATCAATTAATCATATGGGTTACGTAATGCTAGGTATGTCTGCTGTTGTTGCTGCGGGATCAAAATATGGTTCAAATATTGCAGCGGCAGAATTAGGAATGAATGGAGCAGTTCTTCAAATGTTTAATCATGGAACAATAACTGCTATGTTGTTCATTTTGGTTGGAGTCGTCTATGATAGAGCTCATCACAGAGATATCAATGGTTTTGGTGGACTTGCATCTAAAACCCCAATATATGCTGCAATTGTTGCCTTAGCCTGGTTTGCTGGTTTAGGCCTTCCTGGTTTATCAGGTTTTATCAGCGAAGCAATGACTTTTTTAGGTGCTTTTCCGGTATATAGAAATATTGTAATACTCTCTACAATTGGAATTTTATTAAATGCGGCTTACTTCTTAACTTCTTATCAGAAAATATTTTTAGGTAAATTAAATGAAAAATATAAAGATTTACCTGAAATTAATCGAAGAGAAATTTTGATTTTAGTTCCTTTGGCAATACTTGTTATTTTTCTTGGTATATACCCTACACCATTAATTGATATAATGAAAACAACTATGTCAGAAATTATTTTTAGAGTTGAAGCAAGTGAACTTTTAGTTAAATAGTTTTATGGATAATATTCAAAGTATAAATTTTTTTATTCCGGAGTTAATATTAGTTGCAACAATTGCGTTCTGTCTAATTATAGATTTTTTCTTAAGTAAAAAAAATTCATTTAATGTAGCATACGTTGCTTTAATTGGTATTATATTATCTGGAATATCACTTTGGTTTTCCTCTCCATTAATTACCACTAGTTTGTTTTTAAATAGTATTGTTTTAGATCCATTTTCAAGAATATTTAAGTTTATTTTTCTTATATCATCATTTATTACAATCCTCATTTCTTTAGATACTTCAGAACTCAAGAATAGATCACTCGGAGAATATTTTACACTTATAACAGCTATGATTTTAGGTTTAATATTAATGACTTCTAGTGTTGATTTAATAATGATTTATCTGTCAATAGAGTTGGTTTCTATTATTTCTTTTATATTGGCAGGATACCTTAGATTTAAAATGATATCTAATGAAGCTGCTATAAAATATGTTATTTATGGAGCATTTTCCTCTGGATTAATGCTCTATGGTTTTAGTTTATTATATGGTCTTACTGGAACTACAAAGTTATTTGAAATGAATAAAGTTTTGTTTTCTCATGATTTTTCACACATAAATTTATCTTTGATAGTTTCTTTTTTATTAATCATTGCTGGTTTAGGTTACAAAATAGCTATCGCACCTTTTCATTTTTGGACACCTGATGTTTACGAAGGTTCTCCTACTCCAATTACAGCTTTTTTTTCTGTCGCACCAAAAGCTGCTGGTTTTGCTTTAATGGTACGTTTTTTAAATTCATTGTTTGGGGATGTCAACCCATTAAATTCTGAAAACTGGGTTTCAATTGAGGGCGTACCATGGCAAGCAATTCTATTATTGTTGTCTGCATTGACCATGATTATAGGAAACCTCATAGCAATTCAACAAGAAAATGTAAAAAGATTGCTAGCATATTCAAGTATTGCACATGCTGGTTATATTTTGATGGGAATTCCTTTGTTATCAAAGGATGGGGTTTTCGCTGTAGTATTTTATATAATTGTTTATTTATTTATGCAATTAGGAGCTTTTTATATATCTATTATCATTGCTGATAAATACAAAACAGAAAAAATAGAAGATTATGCTGGAATCGGTTGGCAATCACCATTTTTGGGAATTTTAATGAGTTTATTTATGTTTTCATTAACTGGGCTACCACCAACTGCAGGATTTATAGGTAAGTTTTATTTGTTTGCCGCTGTAATTAATGCTGGCACTCAATATTATTGGATTGCTATTGTTGGAGTTTTAAATAGTGTTATTTCACTTTACTATTATATGAGAATAGTGAAAGTCATGTATTTTAATGAAAAAAATATTCAAAATTCTTTTGTTCCAAGTCAGTTTTCCATTTTGCTTTTGTTAATATTAGGAATTCCAACGATTTACTTTGGTGTTCAATGGACATATATTCATGAATGGGTAGATAGCGCTTTGAAATTTTTTATACCAAATTTTTAATTTAAATTTAATTGTAATTTTTTTAAATATTATATCATTGGAGAGTAGAATTGGCTGAAATTAAAATAAGAAAAGGTCATAGCCTAAATATTAAAGGTAGTCCTGAAAAAAAAATAACTAACATTCATCATTTGGATGAGGTAGCGATTTATCCATCTGATTTTAGGTATATTAAACCAAGATTAATGGTAAAAGAGGGTGATAAAGTTAAAATTGGTTCTCCAATATTTTATGATAAATTAGCTCCTGATATTAGATGGCCATCTCCAGCTTGTGGTAATATAAGTAAAATTCAATATGGTCCTAGAAAAGTTATTGAAAAAATCTCCATTGAAGTTGATGGTAATGAAAATGAAACAGTTAATGAAGGTTTATCTGCTTCTTCAATTAAGTCCTTAAATAAAGACAAAATTTTAAATGATTTAATGAAAGCAAATCTTCTTCCCTTCATTAAAAGCAGACCTTTCAATAAAATTGCTAATCAAAATGAAATACCTAGAGATATTTTTATTTCTGGAATTAACTCTGAACCTTTATCTTGTGATTTAGAATTTGTTTTAAGTAATAGTTTGCCAGAATTTCAAGCTGGTTTAGATGTATTATCAAATTTAACCGATGGAAAAGTTCATTTAACCTTGAAGGAAGATTCAGTTTTCATTTCATCTTTAGAAAATGTTGATCTTCATTCTATTTCCGGTCCTCACCCATGTGGAAATGTTGGTATTCAAATACATCATATCTCTCCTCTTAAACCAAATGAAATAATTTGGACAATAGATCCTCAACACGTAGTAATTTTAGGAAAATTCTTTTTAACGGGTAGATTTGATCCTTCGATCTTAGTCTCGATTGGTGGTCCTATATTTTCAAATCCAAAATATATTAGAACGATAATAGGTGCATCAATCAAATCTTCAATTATTGATCAAGATTTAATTGAAAATCATAGATTAATCTCAGGAAGTATATTAAATGGAGTAACATCATCTATTAATGAAAGTTTACATTTTTACGATACATGTTTATCTGGAATTACACTATCTGAAGAACGTAAATTTATGGGTATGATATATCCTGGGAATTCAGACACACATTATTCTTTAACAAATACATTTGTTAATCTTGACAAAAAACCATTTAATTTTTCTACATTAACAAATGGAAGTGAAAGACCAATTTATCCTTTAGGTTATTGGGAAGATGTTTTGCCAATGGATATACTTCCTAATGAATTATATCGATCAATTGTTTCCGAAGATATTGAATTAATGGAAAATCTTGGAATATTAGAATGTGATGAGGAGGATTTTTCACTTTGCACTTTTTCATGTGCAAGTAAAATTGATGTAGGTTCAATGATTCGAAAAGGTCTAGACATGATTTGGAATGAAAAAAATCAAATATGAAATTTTTAAGAAAAATTCTTGACTCATTAGAACCTAAGTTTAAAAAAGGTGGTCAGTTTGAAAGATTTTACCCACTTTATGAAGCAACTGACACCTTTTTGTTTACACCAAATATTCAAACAAAATCCGGTCCACATGTAAGAGATAATGTTGATTTAAAAAGAGTGTTAATTCTCGTAGTTGTTGCTTTGGTTCCTTGTTATATATTTGGAGCAATAAATATTGGTTATTTAAATGCTATTTCAGAGGGTATATCAAGAGGCTGGATAGGAAACCTATTCTTTGGACTCAGATATATTTTGCCAATTTTGGTAGTTACTCTAGCAGTAGGTGGTTTTTGGGAAGTTTTATTTAGTATAATAAGAAAACATGAAATTACGGAAGGTTTTTTAGTCACTTCAGCCTTAATTCCATTAATTAGTCCACCTAATCTTCCATTATGGATGCTTGCTGTAGGTACGACCTTTGGAATAGTTGTTGGAAAAGAAGTTTTTGGTGGAACAGGAATGAATATATTTAATCCTGCAATGACTACAAGAGCTTTTATTTATTTTGCATACCCTACTGAAATGTCAGGTGATAAAATTTGGATGATAGGCCCTGATGGATATTCTGGAGCAACTGCTTTATCTTTACCTGCTGCAATTACAGATGGTAATAGTGTTGACATTTTAAATAATTTTGTACAATTTGATTATTCTTGGTTAAATATGTTTATTGGATTTATACCAGGATCTATTGGTGAAACAAATAAAATTTTAATAATTTTGGCTGGAATGTTTTTAATTTATACTAAAGTTGCATCTTGGAGAATAATAGTTGGATGTACTATTGGATTAATGGTTACTGCATTTATTTTTAATTTATTGTCTCCATTTTCTAGTAATACAATGTTAACTATTCCTCCTCATTATCATCTTGTAATGGGAAGTTTTTTGTTTGGTACAGTTTTTATGGCAACAGAGCCAGTTACATCGGCTCATACAAACAAAGGCAAATGGATTTATGGAATTATGATTGGTTTTTTGACTGTAATAATTCGTAGTATTAATCCAGCATATCCAGAAGGAGTTATGCTTGCTATTTTATTAATGAATGCTTTTGCTCCTGCAATTGATTATTTTGTGGTTAAAGAGAATATTTCAAACAGATTGAAGAAATATGCGAAGTAATACTTATACATTAATTTTTACATCTCTGATTACCTTAATTTTAGGTTTTTTATTGTCGTTTACTTACACTCAATTAAAAAGTATGCAACAAGAAAATTTAGCTGTTGACATCAGAAAAAATATTTTAAGAGCTTTAGATATTAGAGAACAAGAAAATGAAAAATGGTCAAATGAAAAAGTTCAGGATTTATTTAACAAATATATCAAAGCTGAAGTTATTTCAAAAAATGGATTGATTGTAAGCGATATAAATATTGAAAATATTAATGCAGAATATGATTCTACTAATTTTCCAATATATTACAAATTAAATGATGGGCAAGTAGATGGTTATGCAATACCAGTTATTGGAAGAGGTCTCTGGTCTACCTTATATGGTTATTTAGCTCTTGAGCCAGATGCTTCAACAGTTAAGGGAATTCAATTTTATAGCCATAAAGAAACACCTGGTTTAGGTGCTGAAATTGAAAAAGATTGGTTCACTAATAATTTCATTGGGAAAAAAATTGTTAATTCATCTGGAGAATTAGTAAGTATAGAAGTACTTAAGGGTAAAGTAGATGAATTAAGCGATGAAGCATATCACCAAGTTGATGGAATCTCAGGCGCAACAATGACAACAAAGGGTGTTACACAATTTTTACTCGAGGATTTACAAAAGTATGAACCCTTTTTTAAAAAAATCAGAAACAATGTTAAGGAATTGACATGGCTATATTAAATAAAAAATCTCGTTCAGCACTATATGATCCACTTGTAAAAACTAATCCAATTTCATTATCAGTTTTAGGAATTTGTTCAGCTTTAGCTGTTACAATTAGAGTTGATCAAGCATTAATAATGACCGGAGCTGTCATTTTTGTATTATCAGCATCAAATACTATTATTTCTGTAATACGAAAATATATACCATCGAGAACTAGGATAATTATTCAATTAGCAATAATTGCTGGGTTGGTAAGTTTAATTGATCAAGTTTTAATGGCTTATATGTACGATATGAGTAAACAACTTTCAGTATTTGTTAGCTTAATAGTAACTAATTGTATTGTAATGGGTAGAGCAGATGCTTATGCAATGCAAAATCCTGCAGGGAATTCTTTTTTAGATGGATTAGGAAATGGTTTTGGATATGGTGCAATACTAATAGCAGTTGCATTTTTTAGAGAATTATTTGGTTCAGGTACGATTTATGGTATTTCTATGATTCCAGATTTTGTATACAATCTGGGATATGAAAATTTGGGTTTAATGGTTTTATCGCCGGGGGCATTCATTGTACTCGGTTTAATCGTTTGGTTTCAAAAAGAGATTTGGAAAGAAAAGGTTAAATAAATTATGGGTTTTGAACATTATTTAAGTCTTTTAATCAAAGCAGTTTTCATTGAAAATATTGTACTAGCATACTTTTTAGGTATGTGTTCTTTTTTAGCTATATCTAAACAAGTAGAGACATCAATCGGATTGGGTTTAGCTGTAATTTTTGTATTATCAATTACAGCTCCTATTAATTGGTTTATAAGTACATATTTGTTAAAAAATGGAGCACTTGCATGGATAGGTCTTCCTGAAATAAATTTAAGCTATCTAAATCTTATTGTTTTTATTGCTGTCATTGCGGCTGTAGTGCAATTAGTAGAAATGTTTTTAGATAGGTTTTCACCTACATTATATCAGAGCCTAGGTATTTATTTGCCTTTGATTGCTGTTAATTGCTCAATTTTAGGAGGTTCATTATTCTTGGTTGAACGAAAATATACTTTCATCGAATCATCAGTATTTGGTTTTGGGTCAGGGTTAGGGTTTTTCTTAGCAATTGTTGCTTTGGCATCAATTAGGCATAGAATGAAATATTCAAATGTACCAGAACAATTGAAAGGAGTTGGTATGGCAATGTTATTAACAGGTTTAATTTCTATGGCTTTTATGGCTTTCTCAGGAATAGATATATGATTTTAGAAACTACAATAGCAGGAATGATTGTGTTTACAGGGGTTATAATGGCCCTTGTTTTAATCCTGAATTTTGCAGGAAACAAACTTTTACCGCAAGGTGAGGTAGATATTTTAATTAATGAAGATAATGATTCTAAATTAAAAACAAAACCAGGAAGCACATTGTTAAGTGCACTTTCAAATCAAAGTTTGTTTCTTCCTTCTGCATGTGGAGGTCAAGGAACTTGCGCAATGTGCAAATGTCAAGTAATTGATGGAGGTGGCGAAATTCTTCCAACTGAAACTGCCTATATTTCTAGAGCAGAAGCAAAAAATAATTGGAGATTAGCTTGTCAGGTAAAAATAAAAAATGATATGGAAATTAAAATTCCTGATGAGGTATTTAGTATTAAAAAATGGGATTGTGAGGTAGTTTCAAATAACAGTGTCGCTACATTTATAAAAGAACTAGTAATTGATTTGCCAAAAGGTGATAATCTTGATTTTAAAGCTGGAGGATATATACAAATTGATATTCCAGAATATTCTGGTTTAAAATACAGTAATTTTGATATTCAAAAACAGTATCATCCAGATTGGGATCAATATAAAATATGGGATTTGGTTGCAAACAATGAAGAACCAATATTTAGAGCATATTCTATGGCAAATCATCCAGCTGAAGGCAATAGAGTTATGTTGAATGTTAGAATTGCTACACCTCCTCCTAAACTTTGGAATGATGTGCCTCCTGGAATTGCATCGAGTTATATTTATAGTCTAAAGCCTGGTGATAAAGTAACAATTTCAGGCCCTTACGGAGAGTTTTTCATCAAAGATACTAACAAGGAAATGGTATATATTGGAGGTGGTGCTGGAATGGCCCCAATGAGATCACATTTATTTCATCTTTTCAATACTTTGAAAACAGGAAGAAAAGTATCTTTTTGGTATGGTGCAAGATCAAAAAGAGAAATGTTCTACGATGAAGAATTCAAAAAAATAGCAAAAAAATTCCCTAATTTTAATTATGTTGTTGCACTATCAGAACCCTTACCTGAAGATAAATGGGATGGTGCAACTGGATTCATTCATCAAGTTGTAAATGATAATTATTTAAGCAGTCATGAAGACCCTACCGAATTAGAGTTTTATATGTGTGGTCCACCTCCCATGATAACTGCATGTGAGAATATGCTTTTTGATCTAGGAGTTGAGGAAGATCAAATAGCTTACGATGTTTTTGGTTAATTGTTTATTTAAGATGGAGTAATTGTTTTATTGTCACAATTTTCTGGTTTGCCTCCACAAATTGAACATTCACGAAAATCATTCAAACCTCCACATGTCCCTTTGAGCGGTTTATTATCTAAAATGACACCAATTGACAAACCTATGAACGCAATTATTAGAATAATAATTGAAAGAATTATTTCCATATAAAAATTTAAAACTATTTTTAAGTAAATTTCAATTAATAGTATCATTTTATTTTTATAATTTAGATGGTAAACATACAAGGTATTTTAACAAAATGAGAAAATATATAATTCCTTTTATATTGTTTTTTGCAAACTTTATTTTTGCTGCAGAAAATAAAAATGATTACCATCTCGATGGATCAGAAATGTCAATTTTTTGGACTGTTCCTTTTGCTGGAATTTTATTATCCATAGCTATTTTTCCCTTAATAGCACCCCATTTTTGGCATAAAAACTTTGGTAAAATATCGGGATTTTGGGCATTAATTTTAATATTACCAATGTTATTTGCTTATGGTTTAAGTATTACATTATATGAAATTTTACATGTATATCTATTAGAATATTTTCCATTTATAATACTCTTATTAGCTCTTTACACCATATCAGGAGGGGTGAGAATAAAGGGTTCATTAAGAGGAACTCCTGCTGTAAACCTTACAATTTTGATTATTGGTACATTTCTTGCTAGCTGGATGGGAACAACTGGAGCTGCAATGTTATTAATACGTCCAATAATTCGAGCAAATGCATGGAGAAAACACAAAACTCACATAATTGTTTTTTTTATTTTTTTAGTCGCAAATGTAGGTGGATCTCTTACTCCCTTGGGTGATCCGCCATTATTTTTAGGTTTTTTAAAAGGGGTAAATTTCTTTTGGACAACAAAAGCAATGTTTTTACCAATGTTATTAGTAGTGACCCTATTATTAATAGTTTTTTATTTCTATGATGTTTATTACTTAAATAAAGAAGATTCAAAAGTTGCTCCAATTGAAAAAGATGAAAATGAACCATTAGGTATGGAAGGAACATTTAATTTAGCATTATTATTTCTAGCAGTTCTTGCAGTATTACAAAGTGGAATTGACTCTCCTATAAAAGGAAAAATTATTTTTAATCCAATGGGAATACATATTGAACTTCAAAACCTAATGAGAGATTTTTTGCTCTTAGCATTGACCGGAATAAGTTGGGTTTATACTTCTAAGAAAATCAGAGATGAAAATCAATTTACATGGTTTCCAATACAAGAGGTAGCAAAACTTTTTGCTGGTATATTTACAACTATTATTCCTGCAATTGCAATATTGAAAGCAGGAAATGATGGCGATATGAAAAGTATTATTGGAGCGGTTTCAACATCTTCAGGAGAACCAATTAATATAGCCTATTTTTGGTTAACTGGAATTTTGTCAAGTTTTCTTGATAATGCTCCTACATATTTAGTTTTTTTTAATACAGCTGGAGGAGACCCTTCCGTTTTAACTACCATCAAATACAACACACTTTTAGCAATTTCTGCTGGTGCTGTATTTATGGGTGCAAATACATATATTGGGAATGCACCAAATTTTATGGTTAAGTCAATTGCAGAATCTCAGGATATTGAAATGCCAAGTTTCTTTGGGTATATGATTAAATATTCAATTCCAATACTTATTCCAATTTTTATAATTGTTTCATTAATATTTTTTCTATAATAATTTGAGAATTACTAAGGTATATACTAAAACAGGTGATGATGGTTCTACATCTTTATCAGATGGAACCAGAATTAAAAAGAATTCTTCTAGAATTAAATCTATTGGTTCAATTGATGAACTTAATGCGAGTTTGGGAATTGTTTTATCCTCTAAACCGGTTGAAATAATTTCAAAATTATTATATAAGATTCAGAATGATTTATTTAACCTTGGTGGTGAAATATCTACAATAGATAAAAATTTAAATTTAGTTACAAGTGAAGATATTCAAATGATAGAAGAGTCAATAGATAATTTGAATAATGAGTTACCACCTTTAAAAGAATTTATTATGCCAAGAGGCTCTGAAGTTGTATCTAGGCTACATTTTTCAAGAACAATATGCAGAAGAGCTGAAGTGGACTTGGTAAGTTTAAGTCAAACTGAAAAAATTAATAGTAATCATCTTAGATATTTAAATAGACTATCTGATTACCTGTTTGTATCGGCAAGGTATCAAAACAGTTTAGGAAAAAATAATGAAATTTTTTGGGATAAATAATTAATTAAATAAGGGAGCAAAATCGTGGATTTTTTATATGCTCAGAGCTCAACAGATAGTAGTTTTTTAAGTTTTTTACCTTTTATTTTAATGGTAATGGTAATTTATTTTTTAATGCTTAGACCTCAAATGAAACAACAAAAAGAAAGAAAGAAAATGTTGGAAAATTTGAAGAAGGGAGATAAGATAATTACTTCCGGGGGTATTTATGGAACTATAGCTGGTTTTAAAGGTAATAATAGTATTGTAATGCTCGACATTGATAAAAACGTAACTTTAAAAATTAGTAAATCCGCAATATCTGGTAGTCAATCGCTTGATGAGAAAAAAGATTAATGTCTGTTCAAGATTTAGTCAGATTTGATAATCCAATTTTAAGAAAAATTTTAAAACCAGTTAAAAATTTTGAAGATATAGAAAATATTATATCTAATATGTTTGATACTATGTATGAAAATGATGGTATTGGGCTTGCAGCAAATCAAATTGGAATAGATTTGAATATAATAATTGTTGATTTATCACATGTTGATCCTAATTTTCATCCTAAAACTTATATTAATGGTAAAATTTTAGAAAAAACTGGTAATAAAGTTATGGAAGAAGGATGTTTGAGTTTACCTAAAATCAAGTTAGAGGTAAATCGAGCAGAAAAAATTTATTTTTATTACGAAGATAAAAATGGAAATCCATTTAAGGAAGATTTAAATGGATTATTATCAACGGTCATTCAACATGAGATGGATCATGTAAATGGTAGGTTAATTATTGATTACGCATCAAAAATTCAAAAACAACAATTTTTAAAATCACTTCAAAAATTTCACGAATAATTTTAACTTGATCAATTCAGCAAGAATATTATTTATAGGAAATCCTGAATTTTCCATTCCATCTTTAAACAAAATTGTATCCTCTCATCATAAATTAGTTGGAGTAGTAACCTCTGTTGACAAAACAAAGGGAAGAGGTAAAAAATTATCAGAAACTTCAATATCTAAAAGATCAAAAGAATTAAATTTGCCCTTGTATAAACCTTCAGATTTAAATGATTTAAATTTTTTAAACAAGATAAAGAAATTAAACATTGATCTTATCATAGTTGTAGCATTTAAAATTTTACCAGATTCTTTATTAAAAATTCCTAAATATGGTTCTATTAATCTTCATCCATCTTTATTGCCAAAGTATCGTGGGGCAGCACCTTTACAATGGTCAATCATCAATTCTGAAATTCTTTCAGCTATTACTACTTTTTTAGTTTCAAATGAACTTGATAAGGGTGATATTTTAAAAAGTACCTCCTTAGTAATTTTCCCCAATGATGATTATGGAAATTTGTATCGAAGGTCATCGAAAATTGGTTCGAAATTATTATTTAAAACAATAGATCAATTCTTAAATAAAAAAATTTTACCAATTTCTCAAAAAAATCAAAAATCAACTAGAGCTCCAAAGATTCAGTCCGAAGATTTAAAAATATATTGGAATGTATCATCTAATATAATTCAAAATAAAATTTTAGCATTTTCTCCTAATCCAGGAGCATATACTTTTTTTAAAAATAAAAGGTTAAAAATTTTCTCAGTTACACAGTCATTAAAGGATCGAAAAAAAAAATATGGAGAAATTGTAGAAATAAATAAAAAATCATTTGTAGTTCAGTGTAAAAATAGTAGTGTAAAAATCCATGAAATTCAATACGAAGGAAGAAAAAGAATGAAATCTTCTGAATTTATTTTAGGAAATAAGTTAGAAATAGGAGATTTTTTTGAGTAATAAAATTCAACCAAGAGAACATGTTATTAAAATTTGTCAAGAATTTGACAATAAAGAATTGAAATTATCAATAATTGTAAATGATTATTTTTTAACAAATAAGGTACCCAAAAGTAAAAGACCTGAAATAACTTTTTTAGTTCATGAAATTATAAGAAAAAAAAAATATTTGGATTTTTTAATAAATCAAACTTTTAATGGTGATTATTTTAAATCAAATTCTTTTTTGAAAAATACTTTAAGATTAGGAGTTTATGAAATTATTTATAGACCACATATTCCTGATTTTGCAGTTGTAAATGAAGCAGTCGGAATAATTAAAAAAAAATTAGGTAAATCTCCTTCCGGTTTAGTGAATGCAATTTTAAGAAAAATAAAAAAACTAGATAATAGTATTGATAAATCTTTAAATAAAAAGTTATCAATTGATGAATTAAGTAATATTTTGTCTCATCCAAAGTGGATATTAAAAAAATGGAAAAAAAATTTTGGTTGGGCAAAAATGATTTCATTATGTGATTGGAATAATAAAATACCTGATTTAACATTACGAATTAACACAAATAAAATTGAAATTGATTCTTTTAAAGATTTTTTAGTTATGAATAAAATTCCCTTCAAACAATCTTCAATTTTGCGTGAATTTTTTATAGTAAAAAATGCTTCGGTTTTAAGAAATTCATCAATGTTTCAAAAAGGATTTTTTTCATTTCAAGATATTTCATCTGGATTAATATCTAATTTAGTAGATATTAAAATGAACGATTCATTCATTGATGTTTGTGCTTCTCCTGGAGGAAAATGTTCATTTATAGCTGAAAAAACAAAAAATAAATTATTGATTAATGCTTTTGACATACATTCAAATAGAATAAAATTATTAAAAGAAACAATTAATAGATTAGATATTAAATCAGTGACTATTTCTAAAAAAGATGCTTCGTGTGATTCATTTCCAATTTCAAATAAAATGTTAATTGATGTTCCTTGTACTGGTACAGGTGTAATGTCAAAACGAGCAGATTTAAGATGGAGAAGAAAACATTTTCATTTAAATGAACTTGTAGAAATACAAAAAAAAATTTTAGAAAATATGTCAAAATATATTGAAATTGGTGGTGAAATTATATACTCAACATGTTCATTAGAAAAAGAAGAAAATTGGGATGTAATAGATGATTTTTTATCTAAAAAAAATAATTTTAAGTTTATATCATCAAAAAATTTTGTTCCCTCAATTTTTCTTGATGAAAGAGGTGCTCTATCAACTTTTCCAAGTATTCATAAAATTGATGGTGTTTTTGGTGTTAAATTAAAAAGAATTTTATGAAAAATTTTTATAATCAATTTATCACATTGTTTTTTGTTTTTTCCTTAGGTTTGATAATTTTTGACAAATTAATAATGCCTTTTTATGTTAGGGAAAATTTAGATAGAAATTTACCTAATGTTAAGGGATATTCATTTGTTCGTGCAAAAGAAAAATTAGAATCAGAGGGATTTTCTGTTAAAAAAGGAGATATTAAATATACAAATAAATTTTCAGAGGGAACTGTTATTGATCAATTTCCAGACCCAACCAGAAGAGTTAAGCCTGGAAGAACAGTTCATTTAACTATAGCACAAAGAGAAAAAATGGTGATTGTTCCAGATCTTATTGGTAAATCAATTAGAAGTGGAAGATTAGAATTGAATGATTCAGGCTTGTTAATTGATACTCTTATTGCTGAATTTGATCCTGATATTCCAATAGATGTCATACGTTGGCAATACCCAAGAGCTGGTGATTTTTTAAGAAAAGGGAATGGCCTTAAAGTTATAATCAGCAAAGGTAAACCACCTAATTTCTTTGAAGTTCCTCAATTATTTGGTTTAAGTATTGAAAAAGGTGAAAAACTATTAAATAAATCAAAATTATCTATTGGAAAGATTAATTATAGACAAAATGAAGATCTTGTGCCATATACAATTTTAGAACAATCAATTGTTTCTGGTACTATTTTAGATAAACCACAATCAATTGATATAACTGTTAGCATTTTGGAATTAGATGATTTATATAACCAACTTACCAATCCAACTGATTAAATGAATTTTAAAAACGAATTTCATAGAAAGCTTGTTCACTTAGGTTCTGCAATCATCCCAATCAGTTATTACTATTTTTTTAATAGAGAAATAAGTTTATTAATTCTTTTTTGTATTTCAATATTTTTCATATTTATTGAAATATTGAGAATAAATAATGTTTTCATTAATAAAATTTTTTTAAATATATTTGGTTTAATGATAAGAAAATCAGAGAAAAACACATTTACTGGTGCAACTATTTCTCTGATTTCATGTTTTTTTTTAATTTTAATTTTTGAAAAAAAAATTGCTGTATTTTCAATGTTAATTTTATGTATTTCTGATGGATTTGCAGCTATTATTGGTAAGAGGTGGGGAAAAAATAAAATATTTAATAAAAGTTTTGAGGGGAGTTTAGCTTTTTTTTTAATATCTTCAATAATTGGATTACTTTTTTTAGAAATAAATATTTTAGGTTTATTAATTGTATCAATAATTTTAACTTTTTCCGAATTAATTCCATCACCAATCAATGATAATATAATAGTTCCCTTCTCTGCTGCTTCAACAATTTCATTATATTATATATTTATATGAGTTTTTTATCACCGAATATTCTTTGGGCTTTAATTTTTGCTTTTATTCCTTTAATTATTCATATCTTTAATAAATTAACAACAAAAAAAATAAATTTTAGCAGCATACAGTTTTTAAAAAAATTAGAAACTAGTAAAATTAACTATTTTAAAATTAAAGAACTGATATTATTGTTTATAAGAACATTAATTTTAATTTTTTTAATTCTAGCTTTTTCTAGACCTGTTATATCAGGTTACTTTACTCTTACTGATTCATCAAATCAATCAAGTCATATTGCAGTAATAATTGACAATTCTGCTTCAATGTCTTACAATTATAATGAAATTTCTTTTTTTAATAAATCAAAAAATAATGCCTATGAGTTGTTAAGAAAATTAAACAATAATTTTTTTATTGATGTTTATCAGACCACACCATTTAAACGAGTTGCATCTGAAAGAATAATAAATCAGAAAAGGATTATAGAAATTTTAAATAAAATTTCAATTTCAGGAGGTAAAGATAATCTTTTAAATTCAATTATTGCTTCAATAAAATTGTCAGATCAATCAAATAAAATTTTAGGTAATGTTTCTAATAAGGAATTATATATTTTTAGTGACTTTCCTAATACAATATCTATTAATAAAAAATTGGATCTAATGGGTTGGAGAACTTATCTATTTTTATTAGATAAATATAAAGATAATGTAAGAATAAATAAAGCTAGTGTTAATAATTTAATCAAATATCCAGATCAATTGTTAACAATTGAAACGAATGTCAATAATTTAAGTAGTTTAGAAATTAAAGATTTAGAGGTTGAATTATTCGTCAATAATATCAAAAGCGGTCAATTAGTATCAAATTTAAAACCAAACATAAATAAAAATTTTGAATTTAAAGTATATTCAGGTTCAGAAGATATTAATAATGGTTGGTTCAAAATCCCAAGTGATAATTTTAGTTTTGACAATAAAAAGTTTTTTCAATTTAGAAAAACAAAAAAAATTAAAATATTATTTTTTCATAGAAAAAATGAATTTTCTGGACCTATAAAGTACGTTTTTTCATCAATCAATCATTCAAATCAATATTTAGAAATTGAAAATCAGCTATATGATAGTTTTGCTTACAACAGAATGATTGATAAAGATTTGGTAATTTTTTATAACCCAATTGATTTTAATGATGATCAAATAAATTTAATTAATAATTACCAAAAGTCTGGAAAATCAATTTTAAACTTTTTGGGAGACACAAATACAAATTTATTTGCTGATTTTAAAAACGAACCAATAAGTATTGATGATAATGATAATTTTTATATAATCGATGAAATTAATTTGGAACATCCAATTTTTAATAATTTTCCAATTAACAATTTAATTTCTGAAATGCCTAAAATAAAGTTGTATAACCAGATTACAAAAATTAATGATTATACAAAGCTTTTGAATTTATCAAACGGAGAACCATTTTTGTTTGAAATAAATCATGATAATAATAAATCTATGATTTTTTCGTCATTAATGAATTTGGATTGGTCAGATCTTCCAATCAATGGAATTTTCATTCCATTAATTCACAGAATCATTGTTTATTTGACTAACAATAATATTGAAGAATTTAATGTTGATATGGGTGATTCTTTATTTATTCCATTATCTCGTTCAAATTTATCAAAAGAAATTGTTTTAGAAAATCCAATTGGATTAAAATCAAAATTAAAACCAGATTTTGAAAATGAGAGGTTAATTATTTTTGATTTGAATTTATTGGGAATTTATAAAATTTATATAGATGGAAATTTTTATACTTCATTTGTTACACATTTATCTGATTTAGAAGATCCATCTAAGAGAATTTCCAAAAATGAATTATCAAAAGTATTTCAATCAAATAATATAAGGATAGTTAATTTTGATGAAAATTTTATTGAAGCTGTTGATGAAACTAGAAGAGGAAAAGAGTTATGGTATTTTTTTATAATAGCAAGTTTAGTCTTAATGATTTTTGAATCATTTTACAGCAGAACTAAATCTAGATAATCATATAAATATTTTGAAAGAAAGAGCATTTTTAGTTGGTGTAATTAAAGGTGATGAAACTTATGAAAAAGTAAAATCTAATTTGCTTGAGTTATCACTTCTTGCTGAAACTGCAGGAGCAGTTTCAGTTGAATCAATTATTTCAAAAATTTATAGAATAAGCCCAAAATATTTTATTGGTAAAGGAAAAGCTGAACAAATAATTAATCAAGCTAAGGCTTTAAATATTAATTTAATAATTTTTGATGATGATCTTTCTCCTACTCAAACTAGAAATTTTCATAAAATTTCTGATAAAATAAAAATAATCGATAGAACAGGGTTAATATTAGATATTTTTACAAATAATGCTAAAACAACTGAATCTAAAACTCAAGTTGAATTAGCTAGATTACAATATCTTTTACCAAGGCTCACAAGAATGTGGACGCATTTAGAGAGACAAATGGGTGGTATTGGTGCTAGAGCAGGTGCAGGTGAAACTCAAATTGAGATAGATAGAAGATTAATAAGAAATAAAATCTCAAAACTTAAAAATCGAATTAAAAGTATTGAAAAAGAAAGAATTACTCAGAGTTTAAGAAGAAAAGAAAAATTCAGAGTATCTTTAGTAGGATATACAAATGCTGGAAAATCAACTTTGCTTAATACTTTAACTGGTTCTCAAGTTTATGCAAAAGATAAACTTTTTGCTACTCTTGATACAACAGTTAAATCTTTAAAATTAAGAAAAAATAATGAAATTTTATTAAGTGATTCTGTTGGTTTTATAAGAAAACTTCCTCATGATTTAGTTGCATCTTTCAAAAGTACTTTAAAAGAGGTAGTTGAGTCAGATCTTTTATTAATAGTTGTAGATGCTAGTTCAAAAAACTTAGACGATGAATTATTAACTGTTAAAGAAGTATTAAATTCAATTAATGCTAAAACAAATAATTCATTAATAGTTTTAAATAAAATTGATTTATTAAAAAGTTTAGAATTAAAGGGTTTAAAAAATAGATTTCCAGATGGAATATTTATATCTGCAAAAAATAGTATAATGATTGATGATTTATTGAATCAAATAAATAATTATATAAAGAAAAATTTTATTACTCATGATTTAAAATTAAAATTTTCACAAATTAAGTTGTTAAATAAAATTTATAATTTAGTTGAGGTAATTAAATGTGATTACAGAACAGATTATATATCTTTAAAAATAACAGGAAACCCAATAATTGTAAAAAAAATTATCTATGATACAAAAAAATCCCTGAAAAATGACATTAATGGAACACCTATTTAATTAAGTGTGGGCACCTCTTGTATAATGCAAGTTTCCTTAACTTTTAAAAAAGAAGGCCTACTTTTATTATACAAAGTAAAGTTCCCGATATGTTATGATTGTAAGTTCCAAAAATGCCATACAAATAACAGGGAATATATAACTAAATTTATGCAACAAATTTCTAATTAAAAAAAATAAATTAAAAATTAAATTTAAGGTTACATTTTTTATAAATTTAAAATATGATTTATATTATAAGCATTTTCATTTATTTAATATTTTTAACAATTATTGGTGTAAGAAAATATAATAAAATTCAAAATCAAAATGATTTTGCACTCGCAGGTAAAAATTTATCATCTCCTATTTTATTAGGAACAATGCTTGCAACTTGGATTGGTACTGGCTCAATCTTAGGAAATGCTGGCAAAGCTTATGAAATTGGTATTTCAGCTATTATTTTACCTTTAGGTGGTCTTTTTGGAATTTATGTATTATCTATAATTGCACCTAAAGTAAAAAATTTTAATAAAGTAACAGTACCTGAAATTATAGGATCAAAATATGGTAAATTAGCTCAAATATTAAGTTTAATATCATTAATTGCATCTTATATGGTAATAGTAGGTTATCAATATAATGCTGGTGGTATTGTTTTGAATATGGTTTTTACAAACGAGAATGGATTAAGTCTTATATCCCTTGAAACTGCAACTATTATCACTGCTTCTTTTATTATTATTTATACTATGTTAGCTGGTTTGTTGAGTGTTGCATACACTGATGTTGCTAATGGAATCATTATGACTATAATACTAATTATTACCTTACCATTATTATGGTTTGAATCAGGTGGTTTGACAAATATTGAGAATAATTTTAATCAAATTGGTAAAACAGAAAATTTTATTTTTATGAGCAATATCTCTTTTTTAGATATAATTAATTTTTGTTTACCGTCTTTTTTATTAGTTCTTGGCGATGCAAATATGTATCAAAGATTTTCTGCAAGTAAAAACATTGAAGGTTTAAAAAAAGCAACTACTGTTTTGATCTTTGCAGTTTTATTTATTGAAATATTAATTATTCTAATTGCTTGGGTTGGCTCATCTATTATCCCATTAACTGAATCTGGTAGATACATAATGATTTATCTTAGTTATAAAATTTTACCACCGTTACTTGGATCTATAATGTTAACAGCAATCATTGGTATAATAATTTCAACTGCTGATTCTTATTTGCTTGTTCCAGCAAATGCTATAATAAATGATATTTTTCTAAAGTATTTAAAAAAAGATTTAACTAGCAAACAAATTGTTCTATTTAGTAGAATTACAGTTTTGATTCTTGGTCTAATAGCTTTTTATATGTCTAATTTGTTTTCTAAATCAACAACAATATTTGAAAAAGCATTATATGCTTATACAATTTATGGAGTATCAATTACGCCATCTCTTCTAGCAACATTTTTTTGGAAAAAAGTAACTAAAGAGGGAGTTATTAGTTCAATTATATCTGGTGCATTAACTATTTTATTATGGAATAACGAAAAAATAATTCTCAGTTTTTTACCTGAACAAGTTTACAATAATATAGATGAGGTTATTCCAGGTATCATTATTTCTAGTGCTTCATTAATTTTATTTAGTTTAATGTATAAAAAAAAATAATTTTTTAATTTGAGAAAAATATTTAATAAGATAATTTCACTTCAAATCTTATATCCATTTAGATTTTTAATTGTTATATCCCTGATTACTATTTTTTCAATTATTCAATTATTTTTTTTAAAGTTTGATTTTACAATTGAAAATTTATTTCCTGAAAATGATCAAGAGGTAGAACAATATTATAGTTTTAGAGATGAGTTTGGTAGAGAAGATAATATTATTTCTCTGACATATAATTGTGATGACCCATTTTTATTAAAGAATTATCTAGAAAATAAAAAAATAACACAAAATCTGTCTAAAATAAATGGGATTTCAAATATTTTATCAATTTCTAACTTAGGAATTGAATTAAATATCTCAGAAACAAATTTGCCTGATGAAAATTTAACTCAAAAACAACTTGATGAAATAAGAAATTATATTTTTAAATATTCAATTTTTACAAATAATCTGATTTCTGAAGATGGAACTATAACCTCGATTATACTTGAAATAGATGAAAGCTTCAATGATCATCCTGGAAGATTAAAAATTATGAAAGATATTGAAAATATAATTGATAATTCAAACTGGGATTGGTACGAAACCGGAATTCCCGTATTGCGAACTAAATATGTTCAATATATGATTGGTGATTTTATAAAATTTTTTCCACCTGTAACAATCATATTATTGTTAGTCTTATATATTATGTTCAAATCAATGAAAATAGTTTTATTGCCAATTTTGACAGTTTTCATATCTGTTATTTGGATTCTAGGATTAATGAGTTTATTTGATTTTTCTATTAATATTATTACTTATATAGTTCCAACATTAGTAATGATTGTTGGAGTTGCTGATTCAGTACATATTTTGATTAAATATAATCAAGATATCAAGATATCAAATAATACAAAAATATCTATAAAAAAAACAATTCAAGGTATTGGTAATGCAATTCTTCTTACAAGTTTAACAACCTCTATTGGTTTTTTATCATTATTAAGCACAAATATTGTAATGATAAAAGAGTTTGGTTTTTTAGTTGCAATTGGAGTTTTAATTGCTTTTTTAGTATCAATATTTTTAATTCCTCCATTATTAATTTTAATGGATAATACATATCCATTAAAAACCAAATCATCAAAAAAAGGAATAAGGTACTATATTTTAAAACAAATTGTTGAAGTTAATAAAAATCATCATTTAATAATTTTAATAATTTCGTCAATATTTATAGCTCTTTTTATTTATTTTGCCTCAAAAGTTGAAAGCAACTCAGCTTTATTAGATGATTTGAGTAGTGGGAATGAATTGTTTGACGATATGAAATTTACTGAAGAGAATATGGGAGCTGTATTTCCTTTTGAAGTAATTATTACAGCTAAGGATGAAAAAAATAACTTCATTGAAAATGGTATAGCAAATTCTAGAATCATAGTATTTGTTGATAAAATTCAAAAAAAAATAAATTCTATACCCGAGATTAGAAAAACAATTTCAGTTGTTGACTATTTAGACATTATTCATGATAATTTTAATGAGGAGTTTGAAGAAAAATCATATTTAAATGATGAATTAATTTTTCAATATTTTGTTTTGAATGAAGATATTTTTCAAAATTTAATCAATTTTGAATATTCAAAAACCAGAATATCAGCAAGAATAAAAGATATAAACTCAACTAGAGCTAAAGAGATTGTAAAAGAAATCAATGAATGGAAATCAGAAAACATTCCTGATGATATTCAAATTAGTTTAACAGGAACAACCCTTATGGCTTTAAAAGTAAATGATTATTTAGTTAATAATTTAATTATAAGTTTTTTGATAGCTTTTGGTGTAATTTTTGTTTCTATGGGTTTTTTATTCAAAAGTTTAAAATTGGCAATTTTTTCTATGATCCCAAATTTAATTCCCATTTTATTTATGGCTGCGATAATGGGAATATTTGATATCAAATTAAGACCAACAACAGC